>TBL_comb47_HYPODRAFT_10000044_pt1 | contig 136703 bp, 127 predicted proteins | sample TroBogypolimnion_40_FD_10682 | JGI IMG/M metagenome (IMG submission 10682)
CCTAAAATAGGGACTTAAATGAATTCATATTGTATGTCAAGATGGACAATATGGACTGTCGCAAACTGCTATAATGCAGCAGTTTTGGATTATTTTTTTTTGTAAATTAGATGCGAAAGTTCAGTTACATGTAAAGGAGTCGATAAGCTTGCAAAGTTATCTTTGTAACTGTTGTAAATAATCGTGCATTTGAAAATATCCTATGATCACTTCAAACATCATTCTCCAAAGAATTTCACAAAATATGATGCAAAAAATAAAAATTATTTTTATACGAAGAGGCGTTGATTCGGAGGCTGTAATCATAAACTTTTCTAAAAAACTGTATTTTTTTACAAAATAGGATTTAGAAAAAAAGATCATCAATGGAATGATGACCGCTCCAAGGTAGTAAAAAATCACAAGCATATAAAGAGATATAAACTTGTTAAACGTTAGAAAGTCGATCATTGATAAGACTCCTTTTACATTCCTTTTGATTTATAATACAAAAATCCTACAAGGACAATAATCCCTAAAACAATGATCTTAAAAAGCCACTTCATCATCTTCATATAAAATAAGAGGATCATAACTCCAATTATTAACCCAATAGTACTTAAACTATACACACTCATAAAAGATTGCAACATATAAAACTCTTTAAAAAAATATGTGTGATTATACCAAGTAGTTGATTTTTATTTGGATTCCTGTCTCCATAATTGAAGAGTAGACTAAAAAAAGATATATAATTCGTCCATCTAACTCAATATGGGTGTTTTCATGTCATATAAAAAACTATCTGCTCAATATTCCCGAGGTTCAACTACTCTAGTTGTTGTTCTTTTATTGCTTCTTGCTGGAGGAATTTACTATTATTGGTCTAGTTCTACAAAAAAAGATAGTAGTGCTGATGCACAAAAAAAGCGCTCGGCAAAACCTATAAGTGTGGTTACGGCTGTTGCTAAAAGTTCAGATGTGAACATCTCTATCAACAGTTTAGGCACTATCGTTCCCACAACTACCGTTACAGTTAAGACACTCGCTGATGGTCAATTGATGAAAATCTACTTTCATGAAGGACAAAATGTACATGCAGGGGAAAATCTTGCACTCATTGATCCACGTCCATATGAAGTGGCACTTGAACAAGCTCAGGGCGTACTCGCAAAAGATCAAGCACTCTTAGATAATGCAAAGATAGACCTTCAAAGATATGAAAATCTACGTGCTCAAAACTCCGTTTCAACTCAAGTGTATGATACTCAAAAAGCTTTGGTTCACCAGTATGAGGGGAGTATAAAGGTTGATAAGGCAGCTGTTAAAAATGCACAACTGCAACTTTCATATTGTCGGATCACTTCGCCGATTAGTGGAAGAGTAGGCCTTCGCCTTGTAGATTTAGGTAATATCGTACATGCATCTGATCAAAATGGTGTCGTTTCTGTTACAACCTTGCAACCCATCACAGCTCTTTTTACGATTCCAGAAGACAGAGTCGCAGCTGTGATGCAAAAGTTTCATGGTAATTCAAAAATGCTCGTGGACGCTTATGATCGAAGTGATACAAATAAGTTGCAAAGCGGCGTGCTTGTAAGTGCAGATAATCAGATAGATCCCGCAACTGGAACGCTTAAACTCCGAGCTGAGTTTGCAAACAAAGAGTTAAACCTTTTTCCAAATCAATTCGTCAATATTCATTTACTTACAGAAACTTTACATAATGCGATTACAATTCCTCAAGTTACTCTGCAGTACGGCTCAAAGGGTGGTTTTGTGTATGTCGTTGATTCAAACAACAGCGTACATGTAAGAGATGTAAAAACAGCTTCCTCACAATCGGGTAATATTGTGATTGAAGATGGTTTAAGTGTAGGTGAAACTGTTGTGATCGATGGACTGGATAAACTCAAAGATAAAATGAAAGTCATACCGGTAAAAAAAGATGCCCCTTCACAGCAAGGACATAAAAACAAATTTAACAAAGAGCAGTAATGCGAGGGCTCACCGCCGAGGTGAACTAAGCGTTAGCGTAGCTTGAGAAGCTTTGCTTTGAAAGCGTTTTGAGAGTTCTGTGAAGAACTCAAATAATAAGAAAGCAGTAAGTAGTGAATCCATCACGCATATTTATATTACGTCCTATCGCCACATCTTTGGTGATGCTTGCACTTTTACTCTCAGGCATCATCGGATATAAGATGTTGCCGCTTTCTGCTTTGCCGGAAGTGGATTATCCTACTATTCAAGTTGTGACACTTTATCCGGGTGCGAGTCCTGACGTGATCACCTCCTCTGTGACTGCACCTTTGGAAAAACAGTTTGGACAGATGCCAGGTCTTAATCAAATGCTCTCTACAAGTTCAGGCGGAGCTTCGGTCATCACTTTACAGTTTAGTTTGGATATTTCTCTTGATGTGGCAGAACAAGAGGTTCAAGCAGGTATCAATTCCGCACAGGCACTTTTGCCAACAGACCTGCCGACACCGCCTGTTTATAATAAAGTAAATCCCGCAGACACGCCGATCTTAACAATAGCCGTCAGTTCAAATAGCTTACCTCTTAATAAAGTGCAAGATTTGGTAGATACTAGAGTCGCTCAAAAGCTCTCTCAAGTAACAGGTGTTGGGCTTGTGAGTTTAAGCGGCGGCGGACGTCCGGCTGTAAGAGTTCAGGTAAATCCAAGAGCTTTGGCGGCTTACAACATCTCTTTGGAGAGTTTAAGGACGGTCATTCAAAATGCTAATGTTAATGAACCAAAGGGTGGATTTGATGGCCTTCTTAGTTCTTCAACGATCGATGCCAATGATCAACTCAAGTCTGCGCAAGAGTATAAAAATGTAATCATCGCTTACACAAACGGCAGACCAATTCGTCTGGGCGATGTGGCTGATATTATCGATGCAGAGGAAAATGTCAGACTTGCCGCATGGGCAAATAAAACACAGGCAATTTTGATCAATATACAAAGACAGCCCGGCTCAAACGTCATCGAAGTTGTTGATAGGGTAAAAAAACTTCTGCCAAAACTGCAAGAAGGGCTTCCTAGTTCTTTACATGTAGAACTTTTGACTGACAGAACGACGACCATTCGCGCTTCAGTGGATGATGTGAAAAAAGAGCTCCTCTTTGCTGTATTTTTAGTTGTGCTCGTTGTGTTTATGTTTTTACGCAACTTCAAAGCGACTATTATCCCGAGTGTCGCCGTGCCACTTTCACTTGTTGGAACATTTGGAGCGATGTATCTAGCAGGTTTTAGTCTTAACAACCTCACGCTTATGGCGCTTACCATCGCTACGGGATTTGTCGTAGATGACGCTATCGTCATGATAGAAAATATCGTGAGGTATGTAGAAGCGGGAGAAGATCCAAAAGAGGCAGCACTCAAAGGTTCTAAGCAAATAGGCTTTACCATTATCTCGCTTACCATCTCTCTAGTTGCCGTGTTAATTCCTTTGCTTTTTATGGGAGATGTTGTAGGAAGGTTATTTCGAGAATTTGCCATTACCCTAGCTATCGCAATTTTGATCTCAGCTTTTATCTCATTGACACTCACTCCGATGATGAGCGCGCGTTTGTTATCCAAACATACTCTTGGCAAAGAGGGTTATTTTTATAAAAAAACAGGACAGATGATAGACTGGCTGATCTCTCATTATGCCGCAGCACTTACATGGGTGTTGCAAAGAGAAAAACTGACTTTGAGTGTTTTTTTTGCGACGGTTATTTTGACAGTTGGGCTTTATATTTATATTCCAAAAAGCTTCTTTCCCTCGCAAGATACAGGATTGATTCAAGGGATTAGCCAAGCACCTCAGTCAATCTCTTTTGCAGCCATGGCACAAAAACAGCAGCAACTTGCAGATGAGATATTAAAAGATCCGGCAGTTGAGAGTTTAAGCTCATTTATCGGCGTTGATGGAATCAATACAACTCTTAACAGCGGACGGATGATGATCAATCTTAAACCGCATGACACAAGAGACGTTACAGCAAATGAAGTGATTGCAAGACTTAAAAGTAGGCTTGTAAATATCGCAGGCATTGAGCTTTACATGCAGAGCGTCCAAGATCTTACCATTGAAGATCGTGTGAGTTCCATGCAGTATCAGTTTACACTAGAAGATCCAAATCCAGTAGAATTAAGCCAATGGGGTAATAAACTTGTCGATAAACTCAAATCCCTTCCCCAAATAGAGGATATTACAAGTGATCAGCAAAACAACGGTTTGCAGGCATATATAGATATAGACAGAGCAACTGCAAGCCGTCTGGGTGTGAGTGTTGCGGCTATCGATAACGCTTTGTATGATGCTTTTGGACAAAGGCTGATCTCGACAATTTACACGCAAACAAGCCAATACCGAGTAGTACTCGAAGTAGGGCCAAGCTATAAGTTAAATCCACAGTCACTCAATGATATCTATGTAGGTTCTACAAATGGCACGCAAATACGTCTTAGCAGTATCGCTAAAGTTGAAGAGCGACGCACATCTTTGAGTGTCAATCATCTTGGGCAGTTTCCCTCAAATACCATCTCTTTTAACTTAGCACATGGTTACTCTTTAGGAGATGCAATCGCGGCTATAAAAAATGTAGAACAAAGGTTACAAATGCCCAAAAGTGTTGAGAGTAGATTTCAAGGAAGTGCTGCGGCTTTTGAAAAATCTTTGTCCAATACTTTACTCTTAGTTCTTGCGGCTGTGGTGACTGTTTACATTGTTTTAGGTGTGCTATATGAAAGTTATATTCATCCACTCACTATCCTCTCCACACTTCCCTCAGCAGGTTTAGGTGCGTTGTTGATTTTGATGTTGGGACATCAAGAGCTAGGTCTTATCGCTATTATAGGTATCGTCTTACTCATCGGTATCGTAAAGAAGAACGCCATCATGATGATCGATTTTGCACTTGAAGCGGAACGAAAAGAGGGAAAATCCGCAAAAGATGCCATCTTTGAGGCGTGTTTGCTCCGTTTTCGTCCTATTTTGATGACCTCTTTGGCCGCACTCGGCGCGGCTATTCCTTTGATGATCGGTAACGGAGTGGGATCGGAACTAAGAAATCCGCTTGGAATTGTGATGGTTGGAGGACTTGTTATGAGTCAAGTTTTAACGCTCTTTACCACTCCTGTTATTTACTTGGCATTTGATCGTTTAGCAAAAAAATTTAAAAAAAACAGTGAGATGTCTGAATGAATATTAGCGCTCCTTTTATCGCAAGGCGGGTAGCAACAACACTTCTTACTATCGGTATTGCAATTTCTGGGATGATCGTATTTAATCTTTTACCTGTTTCTCCCTTGCCTCAGGTAGATTTTCCCACCATCTCTGTAAGCTCAAATCTCGCAGGAGCAAGTCCCCAGACAATGGCTTCAACGATTGCGACACCTTTGGAACGAACTCTTGGACGCATTGCGGGCGTGACACAGATGACATCTTCAAGCTCGCTTGGCAACACGAGAGTGACTCTGCAATTTGATCTAGGTAGAGATATAGACGGCGCGGCGCGTGATGTGCAGGCGGCTATCAATGCCGCTTTACCGATGTTACCAACGGGATTGCAAAGTAATCCGACGTATAAAAAAGTCAATCCTGCTGATGCGCCGATTATGATTCTCTCGCTAACATCACCTACGCTCACGCAGGCACAGATGTATGATGCGGCTTCGACAATTCTCGCGCAAAAACTCTCTCAAGTAGAAGGTATAGGGCAGGTTATAGTTGGTGGAAGTTCCCTTCCTGCGGTACGTGTAGAGGTTAATCCATCGGCTTTAAGCAAATATGGTGTTGGTTTTGAAGATATTCATACTGCAATTACAACAACAAACACAAATCGTCCAAAGGGGAATTTGGAAAATGAACATAGCAACTGGCAGATACAAAATAATGATCAGGCTACAAAAGCTAAAGATTACGCACCTTTAATCATCTCCTATAAAAATGGAAATCCAGTTCGACTCTCGGATGTGGCTAATGTCCTCAATTCAAATCAAGATCTCCATAACGCAGGTTCAGCAAACGGCAAACCCTCTGTTGTTCTTCTGATGTTTCGTCAGCCAAATGCCAATATTATAGCAACGGTTGACAGAGTAAAAACCCTTTTGCCTGAACTTTCAGTCTCCATTCCAAGAGAGATAAATCTCAAAGTTGCAATGGACAGAACGCCCACTATTCGAGCTTCTCTTCATGAAGTAGAAATCTCTTTAATCATCTCTATCATATTGGTCATTTTGGTCGTGTTTGCATTTTTAAGAAACTGGCGTGCAACTTTGATCCCAAGTGTCACTGTTCCTGTATCATTGCTTGGAACTTTTGGAGTGATGTATCTGCTTGGATACAGTCTGGACAATCTCTCATTAATGGCACTTACAATCGCAACGGGTTTTGTGGTGGATGATGCGATCGTTGTTCTTGAAAATGTCTCCAAAAAGATAGAAAGCGGTTTATCCCCGCATGAAGCCGCCGTTGTGGGAAGTAAAGAGGTGAGTTTTACGGTCATTTCTATGAGTTTGTCCCTTGTCGCCGTTTTTATTCCCATACTGCTTATGGGCGGTATTGTGGGTCGATTGTTTCGAGAGTTTGCCGTAGTTTTATCTGTTGCTGTCATGATATCTTTAGTGCTTTCTCTCACCACCACGCCGATGATGAGCGCACTTCTTCTACGCAAAGAAAATCTGCATTCACATGGAAAAATCTATCATATAAGTGAAAATATTTTTAATTGGTTTTTAAATATTTATAGAGTCACCCTTGAGTGGGCTTTAAAACATACAAGGGTAGTATTATTCATCTTTTTTGCTGCTTTAGCACTCAATGTTTATTTGTATATCATCATCCCAAAAGGTTTTTTTCCACAGCAGGATACGGGGCGCATTATGGGCAATATCAAAGCTGACCAATCTATCTCCTTTACAGCCATGAAAGGAAAAATAAAACAGTTCGCTGCCATTGTCGCCAAAGACCCCGCCATCGAAAATGTTATCACTTACACTGGTGGTTCTCAGACTAATGGAGCGAAGATGTTTATCTCGTTAAAATCCTTAGATGAAAGAAAAAACTCTGCCGATGAAGTTGTAGCAAGGCTTAAAAAAAAGCTCTCCCATATCCCCGGTGCTACACTTTTTCTAGTTCCTGCACAAGATATAAGAATCGGTGGACGACAATCCAATGCCCAGTATGAATACACTTTAAGTTCAGATAACTTGGATCTTTTACGCAAATGGGAACCAAAGGTGAGAAAGATATTTTTTGGGATGCATCAGCTCACAGACGTGAGTAGTGATCAGGAAATCAATGGTTTGGAAACAAAACTTATTATCGATAGAAATAGGGCATCAGAATTTGGTCTCTCCATCAAGATGATAGATGATACGCTCAATGATATGTATGGCCAGCGTGTTGTTTCTACCATCTATAATCCGCTCAATCAGTACACAGTAGTACTCGAAGTCGATCCAAAATATTCACAAAACCAAGAGGAACTTTCTCGTATCTATATTAGTGCTCCAAACGGTGCTCAAGTGCCCTTTGCTTCATTTAGCCATTACATCACTACAAACACCTCTTTACAAGTAAATCATCAAGGTGAGTTTGCAGCAGCAACCATCTCTTTTAATCTTCCTTTAGGGGTTTCACTACAAGAGGCGACTCAAAGTATTAATACAGAGATACAAAAAATCGGAATGCCGAGTTCCGTACAAGGAAGTTTTTCGGGCAATGCACAAGCATTTCAGTCTTCACTCAGTACTCAGCCACTTTTGATACTTGCTGCTCTGATAGCGGTTTATATCGTTCTTGGTATCTTATATGAAAGTTATATTCATCCGCTGACTATCCTTTCCACTCTTCCCTCAGCTGGGATTGGCGCATTGCTGATGTTGATGCTGTTTCATACGCAGTTCACGATCATTGCTTTTATCGGGATCATTCTGCTTATTGGGATTGTGAAGAAAAATGCGATTATGATGATCGATTTTGCCATCGAAGCGAAACGTACACGAAACTTGAGCTCTCATGATGCAATCTATGAAGCAAGTCTGCAAAGATTTCGACCCATCATGATGACAACTATGGCGGCTTTTTTTGCGGCTATCCCTTTGGCTTTGGGTCTTGGAGATGGATCAGAATTTAGGCAACCTTTGGGACTTTCCATCGTGGGCGGTCTTTTACTTAGTCAGCTTTTGACTTTGTATACGACGCCAATCATCTACTTGTATAATGAAAAACTTTTAGAACTATTTCAAAAAAGGAAATCTCTATGAGAACAATTTCTCTTTCTCTTTTACTTTGCGGCGCTTTGCTCACTGCTGGCTGTAGCGTTGGAAAAGATTATGTTAAACCACAAATTACTACTCCACAAGCTTTTAAAGGATGGAAAATAGCGACTCCAAACGATGCGAAAATCGGAGATAAATGGTGGCAAGAGTATAACGATGCATTGTTAGATTCCTACATGCAAGCAGTAGATGTATCAAATCAGACTTTGGCAAAAAATGCTGCAGCATACAGATATGCTCTTGCACTTGTAGATGCAACAAAAGCCGAGTCTATGCCAACTCTTGGTGCGGGTCTATCGGCTTCAAGTTCACATAGCGCACAAAGCAGTGTAACAAAGACTATAAAAAGTGTAGATGCTTCATTGCAAGCGAGCTGGATTCCTGATATTTGGGGAGAGGTAAAACGCGTAGTCGAAGCAAATGAAGCCAATGCAGAGGCTGCAAAAACAGATCTCGCAGCGGCAAGACTCTCCATCCAAGTTTTATTGGCACAAAGCTATTTTCAGTTACGAGGTTTGGATTCACAGTCGATGCTTTTGAGTAAGATTTTAAAAGATTATGCCGCTTCTCTAGCTATCATTGAAAATCAATACAATGCGGGAATCGTAGTCAAAACGGACTTACTTACAGCAGCTGCAGCGCTAAAGGCTGTGCGTGCACAGATCAGCGAACTTGAAATACCAAGGGCTCAGCTAGAACACTCTATCGCCGTATTAATAGGAAAAAATCCATCTGAGTTTAGCATCGCCAAAAAAGCCTTATACTCAGAGGACGCTTTACACCCAGAGGGCACTTCGCATATAAGCGCTTTAGATATACCTTCCATTCTTCCCTCAGAACTTCTTGAGCGACGTCCAGATATAGCTTCTGCGGAGCGAAGGATGAAGGCGGCAAATGCACAGATCGGCGTGGCAGATGCAGCTTGGTTTCCCCAGTTTGGACTCTCTGCTTCTGTTGGTGCGCAAGCCAGCACACTCGCAGATCTGATCTCTACACCAAACCTTGTCTGGGCGCTTGGAGGTTCCTTATCTCAGGCAATCTTTGATGGTGGCGTGCGAGAAGCCAATAAAAAACAGGCTATGGCAAACTATGATGAAAGTGTGGCAAATTATAAGCAGAGTGTATTGATGGCATTTGGACAGGTAGAAGATTCACTCTCTGCACTCAAAAGTTTAAAATATGAATCAGAGATTCAGGCGCAAAAGCTAAAGCTCTCAGAGGAGATGTTTAACATCAGTAAAAATCAATACAACGCAGGAATTGTAAACGAGTTAAACACAATGAGTGCCGAGGCAAACCTTTTTAACGATATGCTTTTACAAGCGGAGTTGCAAAGTCGCTTTATGGTGACGCATGCTACTTTGATCGGTGGACTTGGGGGAGGATGGAACTCTTCTAAACTACCATAAAAAGGAAGTAAAAGGAGATCCTAGATTTTACAAATTGTGCAATTATAAAGTCTATTTTCTAACTTCTTTATGTGAAGGTTTACGCATATAATTAAGATAAGAGATAAATATTGAGATCAATATAAGAGCAGCAATTGTTTCATAGCCGATAGTCCAAACAATAAAAAAAGCACTAAAATCAAGAACAAAAAAGTTTGTAACACTTGCATGTGCGATAAAAAGAAATAAAAAAACCGCACCAGTTACATAAGGAATAAGAAGAAAATAGATACAAAACATGGCTGTTTCCCACCCCTCAGGTGAAAGAATAAAATCATTTATATCAATTTTTTTTGAGCCAAAACTCTCTTGTTGTGTGCGTCTGACCTCTTTCATACGATTGAGATATTTTTGCGTATCACCACTAGATGAAGTATAGAGAATATTGTTACCTAAGCTATCTTTATTTGAGTTTGCCATCTTAATGCACTTTAATTTAATTTTGTGAAATATTATAGCATATTTTGTTTTATTTGTATAATTTATAGTTCGAAGATTTAAATGTGCGCATAAAAAACACTCTATTATTATGTTAAAATTGCATATCTGTATAAAAGGTAAAATCTATTGATAAATTTTGAACCATATCCATTTGAAAAGCTAAATATGCTCCTAAAAAATAGTACTCCAAGTACCGCTTATGAACCTATTGTTTTAACTATCGGCGAGCCACAGTTTGAGACTCCGACATTTATCCAAGAGGAGCTTTGTAAAACTGCTTCTCAACTAAGAAAATATCCAAAAACAGGCGGTGAACCGCTTTTAGTCGAAAGTATGAAAAATTTTGTCTTAAAAAGATTTCATGTGGCCTTAAGTGATGAGCAAATTATTCCTACTTTTGGGACTCGTGAGGTTCTGTTTAACTTTCCACAGTTCTTACTTTATGATAAAAAAGAGCCTGTTATGGCTTATACAAATCCGTTTTATCAAATCTATGAAGGTGCGGCAATTGCATCTCGCGCGAAAGTTATCCACATTAACTTAGAGGAAAAAAATGGGTTTAAACCTCTGATAGATGAAGAAGTTCTAAGTCAATGTAATCTCGTTATCATCAACTTTCCAAACAATCCGACAGCATCAGTTTTAACTCTCAAAGAGTTGGGCGAATGGGTAAATCTGGCTTTAAAACACGATTTTGTTTTGATGAATGATGAGTGTTACAGCGAAATATATACAAACAAACCAGTGCCTTCGCTTCTTGAAGCATCTCTGCATGTAGGGAATTTGGATTTTAAAAATGTGCTTGTTATAAACTCTATCTCAAAACGCTCTTCAGCTCCAGGATTACGAAGCGGTTTTATCGCAGGTGACGCAAGCATCTTAAAAGAGTATTTGGGTTATCGAACTTATGTTGGATGCGCATCTCCGCTTCCGCTTCAAAGTGCTGCAGCTGCGGCTTGGAATGATGAAACCCACGTGGCAGTCTCACGTGAGATTTATAAAAATAATTTTGCTTTGGTTAAAGAGATCCTTGGATGCGAAGTTTCAGATGCTACCTTTTATGTTTGGCTTAAAGTGTATGATGCTTTGAGCTTTACATGTAAGCTTTATGAAGAGTATAACGTCAAGGTTTTACCAGGAGAATTTTTGGCGCGTGAAGATATAAACGGAGTAAATCCTGGAATCGGATTTGTACGCATCGCACTTGTTGAGAGTGAAGAAAAAACAAAAGAAGCGCTCTTGCGCATAAAGGAGTGTCTTGTATGAATGATCTAAAAGCAGAGGTGTATAAAGCACAAGAAGAGGGCGATATTGCAAAACTTTATATGCTAGAACAGCGTGCACAGGACGAACTGAGCGAAGATGAAGTGATGCGTTACTACTCAAATATCTTGGAACTTGCACTAGAGAGACTTACAGAAGTGCTTGAAAAAGCGATCAAGATGGACATAAACGAGGTTCAAGATTTCGCGACACTTCGTGCTTTATATGAGTATGCGGTTGAGCATTACAGTGCGGGAAGTGTGCATGATGCATCTGCGCTTTTTGAAGTTTTAAGCGGTCTTAGTAACTCAAAGGAGTTTTCAAAAGCGATGAAGATCCATCAAAAAGCTGCAGATGCAAAAATCACTTTGGATGATTTTATCAATGAAATAGCAGACGTGGACAAAACACAGCAAAACGGCACTTTTTATGTAAGTGCATTTTCATCAAAAGCTGATGAACTTTTCAATGATTCTAAGACAGGGAAATAAATGAAGATCCATTTTATAGGAATAGGCGGCATCGGCATTTCTGGTCTTGCGCAATATATGCATTTTAAAGGGCATACGGTCAGTGGTTCGGATATCAAAGACACTATTATCACAAAAAAACTTCGCTCTCTTGGTATTGAGATCAATGTTCCTCATTTAAGAGAAGCGATTATAGATCAAGATCTTGTCGTTCACTCGGCGATTATTCGTCCGGATAATCCTGAAGTGCTTGCATCAAATGAAAAAGGTATCCGTGTTGTCGCGCGCCGCGAAGCACTTTTAGAGATACTTGATGACAGAAAAGTTTACGCAGTCGCCGCAGCGCACGGAAAAAGTACGACGACTGCTATTTTAGCAGCCATCATGCATGGTTCGGCGATTATTGGCGCTGAGTCAAAAGAGTTTGGTTCAAACGTGAGATATGACAAAGACACAGATTTGATGATCTTTGAAGCTGATGAGAGTGATGGCAGTTTTATCAATTCCAATCCATACTGTGCCATCGTTATCAATGCCGAACCTGAACATATGGAGTATTACGACTATAACTACGAGCTTTTTTATCAAACTTACCGCACGTTTATAGAATCAGCAAAACATAGAGTGCTCAACGCTGAAGACCCATTTTTGGCGCAACTGAGTGACATAGAAGCGACGCGTTTGTATCCGAGTCTTGATATAAAAAATATTGAGTATGTTTTGATAGATGATGAACCGCATACAAAATTTGAACTCAAAAATATGGGTGCATTTTGTGTTTGGGGATTTGGCGAGCATATTGCTGTGGACGCTTCACTTGCAGTTTTGGCGGCTTTGGAAGAGATGGAACTTGAAGATATTCGTACAAATCTTTTGAACTTCAAGGGAATTAAAAAACGTTTTGATATTATCAATATTGAAGAGGAAAGTATCCTTATTGATGATTACGGTCATCACCCAACAGAAATCAAAGCTACGATGCAGTCGGTTCGTGAATACGCACGTCTTAAAGGGTTTGACAAGATTACAGCGATCTGGCAACCACATAAATACTCAAGAACTTTGGATAATCTTGAAGCGTTTATCAGCTGTTTTGACGGATGCGATGAGCTTATTATCCTTCCTGTTTGGGCGGCGGGTGAAGCGGCGCGTCATATTGATTTTAAAGAAAAATTTGCTCGTTATAACCTTACAATGGCTGATAGTATCAAAAGAGATGAGGGCAAATTAGATCTTGTGAAAGAAAATCATATCATCAAAACTTTAGATCACGGTATTATCGTTGGTTTTGGTGCGGGTGATATCACGTATCAATTACGAGGGCTTGTTTAGTGGCTTATCTTTACGCTCTTGTTGTTCTTGCTTTGCTTTTTGGCATCTTGCACTATTTTACAGAGCTTTCATTCAAACAAAAGGCTGTCGTCGTGCTCACGCTTGCAACAGCCATTTTTGCTGGATACCTTTATAACACACACTCTGCAAGCGAGCAAGAGAAAATTTTACGTGTTGTACAAGATTTTCAAAATGGAAAAACGCTTACATGCGAAGTGCCCCATGGGTATAAGGGCAAAGATATTAACTCTAGCAACTATACGCTAAGCATCGGAACTTACACATTTATCGGTAAAGAAAACAGCTCTTCTCGCGGAGATATGGTAAGCGCGTCTTCATGTCAGTAACAAACAATACTCATTTTGACAAGCTCACCGCACAGCTAGATCTTTCTGCGCATATCAACTCTCTACAATCTTTTTTTTCACGTGAACAGTCTTTATATATCGAAGGCGATCAAGAGAGACATTATCGTTTTATCAAAGAGCTTGAGAAAATTGAGTTTAAAGCACCGCCTAAAATCCTTCCTTTTTCTACGATTATTATGCATCTCAAAAAGCATGGAGTTTTGCGCTTTGATCAGATATTTGAGCTCATAAAGCTTGTTCGTTATATCAGATATTTTAAAAATCGTGAGATACGAGGGATGTTTGGAGAGTGGGTCGATAAGGTCGTCATTCCTGATAATTTCATAGATATTGATAGATATTTTGATGAGAGCGGAAACTTTGAAGAGCAGCTTGATGCCCAGCTTTTTGGGCTGGCTCAAAGGATCAAAGCCCATAAAAACGAGATAAGTGCTTCACTTAAACGTCTTTTACATGGACAAAAACTTGGTTCCTATCTTGTAGACACGCAAGTACATTACTTAAATGAAGAAGAGTGTTTACTTGTGCGCGGTGGCTTTAATCATGTGCTCAAAGGTAGCGTTATGGGGCGCTCTACGGGCGGATACTTCTACGTTTCTCCAGATGCCATCATCAAAGAAAAACAGGCAATCCGCTTTATAGACCAAGAGCGTGAAGCACTTTTTTATGAGTATGCAAAACAGTTCTCTAGCAAACTCTCCGAGATGGTTTTGTTTTTGAACTACATTGACAAAGAGTTTGACAGATTTGATCATTACCAAGCGCGTATTCACTTTGCAAAAAGCAAAGATTTAGCGATATTACACGCTCAAAAGAACTCAGATATCATCATGCATGAGTTCAAACATCCAGCCCTTGAACACGCAAAAAGCGTGAGTGTTGATTTTACGAAAAAAGTGCTGATGATAACGGGTGTCAATGCCGGTGGAAAGACGATGTTACTCAAGTCGATCCTCTCAAGTGCTTTAATGGCAAAATATCTTATCCCGATGAACATTAATGAGAACCGCTCATCTATCGGGAGTTTCAAACATATCGATGCCATAATAGATGATCCTCAAAATGTCAAAAATGATATCTCAACTTTTGCCGGACGTATGAAAGAGTTTGCGCATCTTTTTGAACACCGCTCAACGCTTGTGGGAGTCGATGAGATCGAGCTTGGAACAGACAGCGATGAAGCGGCGGCTTTATTTAATGTCATCCTTGATGAGCTTATCAAAAAAGATCAAAAGATCGTCATAACTACGCACCATAAACGTCTGGCTTCTTTGATGGCTGACCGTGATGATGTGGAGCTTTTAGCGGCTTTGTATGATGAAGAGCGCCGTTTGCCGACTTATGATTTTCTGCATGGTGTTATCGGTAAGAGTTATGCTTTTGAAACGGCGAGTCGTTATGGCATAGCACCGCATATCGTAACGCGTGCCAAAGAGGTTTACGGACTCAACCATGAGAAACTCAATGAACTCATTGAACGCGGCTCAACGATGGAGAGAGAACTAAAATACAAACATAAACTCGTAGATGAGAAGCTTGATGATCTGCAAAAAAAAGAGCAGAGAGTCAAAGAACTTGAAGAGTCTCTGTATATAGAGCTTAATACTCAAAAACAAAAGCTTAAATCTGAGTTTGATATCGCAATAAACGAAGCAAAAAAAGCCGCAACGGCAAATGATACAGCGGCGATTCATAGAGCGATGAACAAAGCAAATAACGCGCTTCCAAAAGAGCCGATAGAACCGCCGAAGAAAAAAGCCTTTAATTTCAGCGCGGGTGATAGCATCAAATACCGAGGTCAAAGAGGTACTATCGTCTCTTTAAAAGAGAAAGAGGCAATGATAGAAGTAGAAGGAATGCGCCTTCGCGTGAAGATCTTTGATCTCAAACCCTCAGGCAATGAAGCGGTGAAAAAGCAAAAGAGCGAGCTTACTTTACATGTAGATAAAAAGAGTGGTTTAAAATGTGACTTGCACGGTCTTCGTGCCGAAGAAGCAGAAGAGGTCTTGGACAAGTTTATCTCCGATGCTCTGATTCAAGGCTGGGATGAAGTTTTAGTCTATCACGGCATCGGCACTGGCAAACTTTCCTATGCTGTAAAGAACTATCTTAGTGCTCATCCAAAAGTCAAAAAATTTGAAGATGCACCGATACAAATGGGTGGATACGGGGCAAAACTTGTACATCTTTAGGAGTAAAAGTTGAATTATCAAGAGTATGAAAAAGCGGTTATAGAGCTAAATAATTACGCCTATCACTATTATGTCTTAGATAATCCGATCACAACGGATGAAGTTTATGACAAGCTATATCATCATATTATAGAGTATGAAGAAAAAAATCGAGAGCAAATACTTGAAAATTCTCCGACACAAAGAGTTGGAGATGTTGTCTCTGAGGGCTTTAATAAAGCAAAACATAAAAGCCGAATGTGGAGTCTTGAAGATGTTTTTAACGAGGATGATCTGCAAAAATGGCTGACACGAGTTTATAAATTTGATGATATTGTTACTTTTTACTGTGAACCAAAATATGATGGCGCGAGCTTAAATCTTTTGTATGAAGATGGAAAATTGACTCAAGCCATCACTCGCGGTGATGGAGTAGAGGGCGAAGATATTACTCAAAACGCAAAGACGATTAAGACGATTCCACTAAGTATCGAGTACAAGGAAGCCATAGAAATACGTGGCGAAGTCGTAATCTTTAAGGCTGAGTTTGAACGCATTAATGAAGATCGTGTAAAAAATGGCGAAAACCTTTTTGCAAACCCTCGAAATGCCGCGGCTGGAAGTCTAAGACAGCTTGATTCAAGCATCACGGCAAATAGAAATCTTGTGTTTTTGCCTTATGGCATTGGTGAAAATACGCTTGATATTTCATTGCTTAGTAAAAGAATGGAATTTATCTATTCCCTTGGCTTTAAGATGCCTCCGCACCGCGGACTTTGCGAGCGTTTTGAAGATATCGAAGCTGTCTATGAAAAGATGAAAGATGAACGTGAGAGCTATGAGATGATGCTTGATGGCATGGTCGTAAAAGTAGACCAAATCGAGGCTCAGGAAAATATGGGGTACACGGTTAAAGTTCCCCGCTGGGCAGTGGCATATAAGTTTCCAGCAGTGGAAAAAATCACGACTGTAAGAGATATCATTCTTCAAGTTGGACGCAGTGGAGTCATTACGCCTGTTGCGATTGTCGAGCCTACAAACATCGATGGTGTCGTAGTTGAGCGTGCAACGCTTCATAACTTTGATGAGATACAGAGAAAAGATATCCGCATCAATGACAAGGTTATTATTTTAAGAAGCGGCGATGTGATACCAAAAATCATCAAGGTTTTGGAGCTCCATCGCGATGGAACTCAGAGAGAAGTTTCTCGCCCAAAAGAGTGTCCGGTTTGTGGCAGTGAACTCCTTGATGAGGGCGCGCTTATAAAGTGCCAAAACCTTACTTGTAAGGCTCGCGTGGTAAACTTTATAATCTATTTTGCTTCCAAGCAGTGCCTCAATATCGACGGTCTAGGCGATAAAATTGTTAAAGCACTTTTTGAATCGGGCTTGGTTGAGAGTGTCGAAGATATTTTCTCTTTAACACTTGAAAAACTTTTGGCTCTTGACGGATTTAAAGAGAAAAAATCGCAAAATCTGCTTGACTCGATTGAGAATGTAAAAGGGTGTGACTGCTGGAGATTTATAAACTCTTTGGGCATAGAACATATAGGTGAAGTCGCTTCAAAAACTCTTTGTAGCGCGTTTGGACTTCTTTTTGTGGATGCTACAAAAGAACAACTCATCGCACTTGAGGGGATTGGCGAAGAGATGGCTGAAGCTGTTTTAGAGTTTGTTAGAGTCAATCATGAACATATTTTACGACTTCAGAGTTTTTTACTTCCAGTCGTTCCAGCGCCAAAAGTAGAGGTATTAGAAAATCCGTTTAAAGGTAAGAGAGTCGTTTTAACAGGTTCTATGAGCCAGCCTCGTGATGAGATAAAAAAGATGCTTGAAGCACTTGGTGCAAAAATTGTGGGCTCAGTTTCAAAAAAGACGGATATGGTAATATATGGTGATGATGCGGGTAGCAAGTATGACAAGGCTGTAGAACTTGGAGTGCAAACTCTTGATGAAGATGAAATGAAAGAGATGTTAGATGTGTGATATGCAAAGAAAGAGAGAGATAAAAATGAGAATAGAGGTACAGTTTTGATACGTTTAGATCAATATTTAGTAGAATCAGGTAAAGTTGAAACAAGAAATAAAGCGCAAAGTATGATCAAAGAGGCTCTTGTCTCCGTCGATGGTGTGATAATATTAAAAAGCTCACTTAAAATCGATCCAGAACTTTCAAAAATAAAGATACAAGAACATAAAGATTATGTAAGCCGTGGAGCGTTTAAACTTGATGCATTTTTAGATGAACTTGACATGAAAATCGAAGGACGTAATGCCTTAGACATTGGTTCATCAACAGGTGGGTTTACACAAGTTTTACTTGAACACGGAGCCTTACATGTAAGCTGTGTAGATGTAGGAAGCGATCAGTTGCACCATTCACTTCGCAGTGATGAGAGAGTGAGTGTGTATGAAAATCAAGATATCCGAGCATTTGAGCCAAACGAGAAGTTTGATCTTGTAACGAGTGATGTGTCTTTTATCTCACTTTTGCATATTTTAGATGCTGTAGATACACTTGCAAGTGATACGATCATCCTACTTTTTAAACCTCAGTTTGAAGTGGGTCGTGAAGCAAAAAGAGATAAAAATGGTGTTGTTACAGATGAAAAAGTGATACAAAAAGCGATGATACATTTTGAGGATGCTTGTATGATAAAGGGATGGAATCTCGTGTTAAAATCAGCATCAAAACTCACAGGTAAAGAGGGAAATCTTGAATACTGCTACTGCTATAAAAAATACTGATACCATCGCCATAGGTGGATTTGATGGCGTACATGTAGGACATCAACGTTTGTTTGCACATCTGGGAAAACAGGGTTGTGTCGTCGTCATTAATTCAGGATTTGCAAATCTCACTCCAAAGAGAGAGCGAGAGAAATTTACGCATTATCCACTTTACTATTTTGGCCTTGAAAATATTCGTCATCTTGATGCAGATGGATTTATTGCACTCTTGAAAGAGGAGTTTCCACGTCTTAAAAAGATCGTCGTAGGTTATGATTTTCATTTTGGAAAAGAGAGAGCGTACTCTCACGATGACCTAAAAGAGCGATTTGATGGAGAAGTGATCGTTGTTGATGAAGTAAAGGTTAATGGAGAGTCTGTACACTCTCGCACCATCAGACACAAACTCTCGCATGGAGATATAAAAACTGCTAATGCACTACTGGGCTATAACTATACCATCCAAGGTAAGGTCATAAAAGGGCAGGGAATCGGAGCGAAGGAATTGGTCGCGACTATCAACTTACATGTAAGAGATTTTATGTTGCCACGCGAGGGCGTATATACGACTGTGACGCGACTAGATGATGAGGAGCATTTTCATCCATCTATCTCTTTTATAGGACATCGCGCTTCAACAGATGGAACTTTTGCTGTGGAAACACATATCTTAGATGGCAAGATAGAGTGTACAAAACATGCGAGTATCAGTTTCATCAACTTTGTACGCGAAAATATAAAATTTGATTCAATCGATGACTTAAAAAAACAGATAAACAGAGATATAAATATCTCAAAAAGTGAGCTAAAGATGTTACAACTATGAGTGAATTAAAAAGAGTTTTTTTACATCGTCATGAAGCGATAGATTTTGAATTTACGCAAAATAAAGAGGATTTTATCGTTGAAGAGATCTTTGCAAAACCTTTTAAACAAAAGGGCAGTTTTCTCATCTTACATGTAAAGAAAGTCAATATGACGACTTGGGAGATGATAGAAAAGATCGCTGCTTTTTTAAACATTCATGAGAGTTCAATCGGATATGCAGGGCTTAAAGACAAATACGCGACAACGACTCAATACATTTCAGTGCCGCAAAAATATGAAAAAGAGCTCAAAAAATTTCAAGATAAACAGATAACAATCTTAGAGATTTTTAGAGATACGCAAAAGATAAGTATCGGTGATCTCTCCGCCAACCGCTTTAAAATCAAACTGCATAAAGTGGATGATATGAAAGCTGGGAAAATAGAAAAGATCGCTAGAAGCTTGCAAATTACAGGCTTTGCAAACCATTTTGGATATCAAAGATTTGGTCAGGATTCTTTGACTCAGGCAAAAGAGATGATAGATGGAGAACTTTTTATTAAAGATAAAAAAGTGAAAAAGTTTTTGACAAGTGTGTATCAGAGTTATCTTTTCAATGAATGGCTTAATGAGCGCGTAGAAATAAGCCAAAAAGAGAAATCAACTACTCTAACACTCCTTGATGGCGATGTGATGCTAGGACGTGATGAAAAGCTTTTTACTCCAAAAACACCTTCGTTAAAAGATTTTCTTAGCAGAAAAATAGTTCCAACAGGCTTGCTTGTAGGACGTGAAGTTTTTAGAGCAAGAGATGCAGCAAGAGAAATAGAAGCTAAATATGATGATGAGCTTCTCGCGGAAAAAGGTTTACGTCGTCGCGCATGGATATATCCTGAAATGCTTACATGTAAGTATCTGCAAAAAGATGGAGATTTTGAGCTCTCTTTTGTGCTTCCAAAAGCCTCTTATGCTACGATTTTTATCGAAAATATTGCAAATAGAAATTTTCAGTAAAAATTTCTCTATAAATAAATTTTATATGTTAATATATTGATTGTATAATAAAGGGGAGTTGGGTTGAAGAATATTTTATTGGTGGCAAAAGTAAAAGCATTGCAAGAGGGCAGTGACACTGTCAGATTAGATCATATACAAACGGCTTTGAATAATGTTACAATAAATATTCCTAAATTAGAAGCTTTTTTCTATAAGGTTTTTGGGGCTTCTTTAAAATTTCCAGAAGCGAAATATACATATGAAATACTTCAAAGTACTCAAATAAAGCAACCTTTGAAATATGATAAAAATGTAAAAAATATTTTCACTCAGTTAAAAAATAAAAATATAGATATAAACCTTATGAATATCTCTCGATTGAACGTTTTAGATAACTTGGAATTTGATTATCTTGATTTTTCTCAGACTCTTTATACAAATGTTCATAATGAAGAGATAAAATCTTTGTATGATGTAAGTTATATTTATGAACCTGCAGAAGCGATTGATGAGCTAGGACTTCCTGAAGAACTTGTAGATGAGTTGATCGAAGATTATGTTGAACAAATACTTAAAACCTATGGTGAATTTCAGCTACATATTTCATTATTATGGGAAAAAGATTTTTTAGGAGAGTCTCTTGACTTTACTCCCCTGAGGGATCTGGCACACAAAAATCTTGGAGTAGCTAAAAACCTACGTATAGAAGATGCGATAACCTTGCTTAGCAAGATAAAGAAAGAGGAAAATTTAGAGATACTATCCCAGTGCTTGGAACTCTTAATAAGCAGTGCAATCAAGCTTAAGCCGACAAAAGCCTGCGAAACGATGTTTGATTCAATAGATGAGTTAAAAAGGTTTCAAAAGCTTCATTCTAATAAAGAGAAAATTTTACAAAATATCAAAAACTGATTATTTGTTACTGTCTTTTATCGCCTTCGCTAATTGAGCCGCCGTAGTTACTGGTTTGTCCAAATTCATCATCTGTTCTGAATCATGTGTGGCTGGGATCACCAATGCCAATAAAATAAAGATAAGTGAAAAGATGATCCCACCAAGTAGAGTAAGAAGAAGTTTTAATTTAAAGCTGTTCATAGGATGATTTTACAAGATATTTGTTTAGGGCAGACTTATAAGAGTTAAGAAAGCTTCTTTTCTTTTTTTAACTCTTTGATATCTTCGAGATTTTTTGTAACTCTTTGATAATATGGCATATTGATCATACCGCCATTATAGCCGCTGACTGAGTTGATATAGTTTTTTCTGCTATTTTTTAGAATGACAAAATAGTGTGTTGCAATGCGCGCAGAAAATTCTGAATCTGTCAGCAATCGGTTTGCAATTTGTGAGTCATTAAGAGAATGAACCCAACTGAGTTTTTTTACTTGACTAGCAACGTAACGTACAGTTTGAACTTGAACCTGCATAACTCCAAGCGATGCTTTTGTAAGTGGAACATTTTTATGAAAATCTCCGATAAGATTTTTACCGGCACTACTTTCGGTTAAACAGATCGCACTCATAGTATCTTCATATGTTTCACCTTTTGAATCTGGAATAGTTTTTGCAATTTCTCTTACAGAGTTTAATATTTTTATTTGATCATCTGATACATCATTTGCTGCTGCAAATAAAGAATATGAGAAGATAAGTGACAGTAATAACAATAATTTCAATCGTGCTCCTTAATTTGAGCTGAAATTATAGCAAAATGAGATACGTAAAAGCTAATGGAACTTAAACAGACCTTGCTTTGAAGCAGTTGGATTAATAATATTTATAAGTTTTTATTCTAGTAGTTTTCTCCTATATTTTGGGGTTTACTACACTTAGAGGTCAAAAAAAAAGAAAATTTTTCAGAGTTGTAGTTTTTTGTTAGATTTTTTCTATTTTTTATAAAAATATTGGATAAGAAAAGAGTTTTTTAAGGATTTGTCTAGAGTTGCAAGTTTCCTAAAAATGATCTTTTCTAGTTATAATAAAAAAATTTATGGATTTTACAATACACGATGAATAGTTTAAGGCAGGCAACAATATATGAATGAGATGAAACGAGCAATATATCATAGTATTTGGGTGTCATCTTTGAGCGTTGCCCTCAATTTTGGTTTTAAAGTATTTTTGGCACGCTTTATCTCTAAAACAGATCTTGCTCTTTATTTTACAGCAATCGATATCTTTACGATGACACTTTTAGTTTTAGTCGGCTTTCGAAGCTCTATGGTCGTGACTTTTGCGCATACAAAAGATGATTATAAGATAATAAAAGTATTTAGAGTAGTGCTGTTTATGACAGTTCTAGCAGTTTGGGGTTTTATTATTCCCTATCTCAAACATAAAATCGGTGTTCATATAGATTATTGGTATCTTGTTTTTACTGTTATCTCTTTAGGATTTAGTGTCTATTATACAAATCTAATCGCCATGTATCGGATGTATAAGACCATTAATTTTGTGACATTTTTAGAACCTGCTTTGATGATAGTCTGGTTTTTAATCGCCTACTTTTTAGCAAGTACAAAAGGTTTGCAACCACTTTTCATCTCTACGATAATGACAGCATTTTGTCTCTCTTTATACATATATATAGTAAAAATAAGAAATATTAAAAGTATTTCTGTTGAAAAACCAAAGCAGCTTCATGACACACAAAAATTTTTAAAAAATTCACTAGTTTCAACCATAGAGTTTGGTTCAGGAATAGTAATGATGTATACAGCGGTTCTTTTGATTATGAAGTACTTTACTCTCGAAGAGCTTGGAGATTTTCAAGTCGTAGTAAAACCTGTATTTACTTATATGTTAATGCTTTTTGTCTTTCCGATCTTTCGTTTTGTTCTGCCTGAACTCTCAAAGCTTTATGGAGAAAAGAAATATAAAGAATTATATAGAATAAAGATGTGGGTTTTCAAATTTGCTTTGAGTGTAGGTACTACTTTTATCGTACTTTCTTTACTTTTTGCCGATAAAGTTATTTTATATCTTTTTTCAGCAAGCTATGAAGAATCAGCTCTGATGGTAATACATATCTCATTTTTCTTTGTTTTTGTGATTTTAAATGCTTATCAGATTGCATTTATCAAAGCAAGTGGCGATTTCTTATCGGCACTCTTTATTCGTTTGTGGGGCATCGCTTCTTTTGTTGCGCTTTTTTATATGATATACATGTTCTATTCAAAAAATATTATCTCTGTTATTGTCGCGCTTATTGGAAGTTATATATCTATGTTTTTAATCTCTTTATATAAAGAAAGAAAAATTTTACGAAGATTTAAAGATTAGATTTTCATCTAATCTTCATGTGTTAAATAGATCCAAAACTCTTTATGAGTCTTACCTTGATTTAAAAAGTAGAATTGGAGTATGCTTACTCTATAAAGAGTGATGAGCATTTTTACATAAGGTATGAAAAGAGAGATAGCAACTAAAGATGATTGTATTTTTTCACCCTTAGAGTTTATCATTTCATCCACACCAATATTTTTACTTAAATAAATTCCAAAAAGTATGGAAAAAACAAAATTGAGTAATATTCCAAAAATGAAATAAGCTACAAAATCTTGTTCAAACATTCCTGCTATCATACTAAATACTTATTTATAGTTTTTGATAGCATCTTCAAGAATTTTTGTAGCACTTGCTTTATCTTCAAAACCTTTCACTTTTACCCATTTGTTTGGCTCAAGCATTTTATATGTCTCAAAGAAGTTTTTGATCTTTGCTAAAGTATGTTTTGGAATATCTCCAAGATCTTGGATTTCATCAAAAGTAGGATCGATTTTAGAAACAGGAACTGCTAAAAGTTTTTCATCAATTCCGCTCTCATCTTCCATGATCAAAACACCGACCAAACGACAGTTGACAACACAGCCAGCTTGCATAGGGTACTCAGCAAGTACTAAAACGTCTGCAGGATCTCCATCTTGAGAAAGAGTTTGATTTACAAAACCGTAGTTTGCAGGATAGTACATTGCAGAGTGCATAACGCGGTCAAGAACAAGAGCGCCGCTCTCTTTTTCTACTTCATATTTAATATTTGATCCACATGGAATCTCAATGATTGCTTTTACTTTGTCTGGATTTTCGCCGTAACCGATTTTATCTAGATTCATACTTATTTCCTTCTTAATTTTTTAATGGTGAAATTATATCGTTTAAACTTTATATGTTCGTAAAATAGTTTAAAAAAAGTAACAAAGATTGCATAAATATGCACAATAGAGGGAAATCTATAAAAAGTTTAAACTTAATTATAATATGATTATGAATTATTTGATAAGGTGAATGATATGGAAACAAATTTAGTTCTAGAGGGAACGAAGTTTATGTTTCTTGGCATGGGAGCAGTTTTCCTTTTCTTATTGGTTATGATCTTGGTTATAAAAGCTGTAACTAAAGGTTCTAATAGATTTGTTCCGGAACTCAAAAGTCTGTCCCTAGAAGAAACATATACGGAAACTCGTATTGAACATATGTCAGAGCAACACAAGCGAAGGATAATCGCGGCAATTACAGCGGCGATTATGTATCACAGGTCGAAGCAAGACAATAAAAAAGTAATTGCAGCAGTAACAGCGGCAATTATGCATCACAGTGAAGGATAATAATGGCAAAGAAATTTATTGATATCATGGATACAACATTCAGAGACGGATTTCAATCTGTTTTTGGCGGTCGTGTACTCATGGATGATTTTTTCCCGGCAGTTGAAGCAGCAAAACATGCAGGAATAACACACTTTGAATTTGGTGGTGGAGCTAGATTTCAGTCTCTTTATTTTTATTTGAATGAAGATGCATTTACAATGATGGATAGATTTCGCGCAATCGTTGGACCAGATGCGAATCTTCAAACGCTTGCTCGCGGTATTAACACAGTTATGCTGGATACTGGTTCAAGAGAACTTATCGATCTGCATGCAAAGATGTTCAAAAAACATGGAACGACTACGATCCGTAATTTTGATGCATTAAATGATGTTGAAAACCTTAAGTATTCAGCTGAGCGAATCACACACTACGGATTAAAACATGAAGTGGTTGTAACGATGATGGATTTACCTCCAGGATGTGTCGGTGCTCATGATGTTCACTTTTATGAAAAAACTTTACGTGATATCTTAGACAGTGGCATTCCATATGACAGTATCTGTTTTAAAGATGCAAGTGGAACTTCAAGCCCTAAAAAAGTGTACGATACCATTAGAATGGCGCGTGCTTTAGTTCCTGAGGGAACACATTTACGTCTTCATACACATGAGACAGCTGGTGTTTCTGTTGCTGCTTATCTTGCAGCTCTTGATGCTGGAATCGATGGTATAGACATGGCTGCTGCTCCAGTGAGCGGTGGAACATCTCAACCAGATATTTTGACTATGTTACATGCAACTAAAGGGATGAACTATGACCTTGGTGGATTAGAAATTGAAAAAATCTTGACATATGAAAAAGAGGTAGAGCGTTGCCTTGAAGATTACTTCATGCCGCCAGAAGCTACAGCAGTTTCTCCTCTTATTCCATTCTCACCAATGCCTGGTGGAGCACTCACTGCAAATACGCAGATGATGCGTGACAACAATATTTTGGATAGATTTCCAGAAGTTATCGATGCGATGCGTGAAGTTGTTGAAAAGGGTGGATATGGTACTTCTGTAACTCCAGTTTCACAGTTTTACTTCCAACAAGCACTCAACAACGTAATGCAAGGTCCATGGAAAGCTATTGCTCCGGGATATGGAAAAATGGTTCTTGGTTATTTTGGTAAAACTCCAGTTGCACCAGATCCTGAGATTGTAAGAATCGCTTCAGAAAAATTACGTTTAGAACCAACAACGAGAAATGCTTTAGATCTTGCAGATGAAGATGAGAGCAAATCTTTGGGGCACTGGACAAAAATTTTAGAAGAAGAGGGCATTGCAACTACTGAAGAAAATATCTTCATCGCTGCGGCTTGTCATCATAAAGGTATCGCTTTTCTTAAAGGTGAAGCAGAAGTAAATGTTAGAAAAAAATCAACCATGCAAACAAATAAAGGAGTAAAAAAAATGAGTACAGGAAATTATACAGTAGTAGTAGACGGACAAAAGTTCAGTGTTCAAGTGGCAGAGGGTGATGCAAACATTCAAGTAACAGCAGTAAATGGTGAGAGTTTCTCAATGCCAGCACCTCAAGCAGCACCAGTGGCTCCAGTTGCTCCAGTGGCACCAAAAATAGATGGCACTGCAGTGAATGCAATGCTTCCAGGTTCAGTTTGGAAAGTATCAGCTACTGTTGGCCAAAGTGTTGCTGAAGGTGACGTTCTTTTAATCTTAGAATCAATGAAAATGGAGATCGATGTTGTTGCTCCTTGTAGCGGTGTTGTAAAATCTCTCAATGTAAATATAAATGATAAAGTAGTAGAAGGTCAATTAGTAGCTGTAATAGGCTAATTAAATGAAACTGTTTTTAGTAATTTGCTTTACTTGGATTTGTTGGAGCGAGTGCTGAGGAAAATATTTCAGCACCTACTTCATAGATTGAGGGTAAAGAGGGTTTAAGTCAGGTTACAATAAAACAGGACTCATATCAGAGTAGAGATTTCACTGATATGATTTCTGGGTTCTTAGAATCTACGGGTATTTATGTTTTAATCCATCCAAAAGCAGATGAACTTAGTGCAAGCGGTCAAACAATGAGCGACTTTCATAAAGGCGTGGGTCGTGTTATAATGATCCTTGTGAGTTTTTTGATTTTCTGGTTGGCGATTAAGAAAGGTTTCGAGCCTCTTTTACTTTTACCTATAGGTTTTGGTGGGCTTTTAGCGAATATACCAATAGCTGATATGGCAGATCCTAACGGATTTTTAGGCGTTATCTATCAAGCTGGTTTAGCAAATGAACTTTTTCCTCTTATCATCTTTGTGGGTGTTGGAGCTATGACAGATTTTGGTCCTCTGCTCTCAAATCCAAAAAACTGCACTTCTCGTCGGTGCTGTTGCCCTTTCTCAATACACGGATATTTTTGATTTTACACTGAAGCAAGCTTCGACGATTTCAATCATTGGTGGAGCTGATGGTCCGACATCTATCTTTATTTCAACATATCTTGCTCCTGACCTTTTAGGCGCAATTGCAGTTACTTCATATTCCTAATATGGCATTAGTTCCAATTATTCAGCCTCCGATTATGAGAGCACTTACAACAGATAAAGAACGTCGTATTAAAATGACAACCCTTCGTCATGTATCTCGCGTAGGAAAACTGATATTTCCACTTATGGTTTTGACACTTTTTATTTTAGTGTTACTTGAATCTATACCGCTTATTGGTGCATTTATGTTTGGTAATTTTTTAAAAGAATCAGGTGTAGTGGATCGTTTATCTGATTCGATGCAAAATACGCTTATTAAGCAGGTGTTATCATGGCAAAAATTATGAATATGTTCCATGGACACAAAATTAATCTTCTAATCGGATAAGCTGGTGTTTCAGCAGTACCTATGGCGGCTCGTGTATCAAATAAAGTGGGTATGTAGTATGATAGAACAAATATGCTTTTAATGCATGCTATGGGTCCAAATGTTGCAGGTGTTATCGGGTTCGGCAGTTGCGGCTGGAGCCCTTCTTTCTATTTTTAAATAAACTCTTACATGTAAAGTTCTTTACATGTAAGAGTTTTGCTTCTTCTATAAACTTAATATTTAAGCGTTTTCTCTTGAATTCATAGCTTCTACAACTAATGGTATGATATTATGACTTTTTGTCTTATCAATAAAGCCATCAGCTCCAAGTCCAGTAGCTTCACGTTTGTTATTATCACCTGTCATAGAACTGTTAACGATAAGTGGTATTTGCGCTGTTGAAGGATTCGCCCGTAGTTCTTTTATAACAGTAAATCCAGAGATTTCAGGCATCTCGATATCTGTAATGACTGCTGGGATAATCGATGGATCATCGAGGGATGCAATATAATCTAGCAAAAGCTTACCATTGTTAAATATTTTATATTTAAGATTTGCATTTTCAAATATCTGAATAAGATGTCTTTGGGCGGTTTTAGAATCCTCTGCTATTAAAACAGTGCCTTTTTTTAGCTTCATTGGTATATCAAACTCTTCCATAGCACGTTTGCCTTCATTCACATCGACCATTGCTTGAGGCACAACATCCGCCAAAAGTTTTTCATAATCCAAAACTAAACACATACTTCCATCTTCAAGTCTCGTATCGTTCATAACTACACTATTCTCACCTACGCTGTAGCTCTCTGGTGCATGCATTTCGCTCCAGTTCTTTTTAACGACTCTAAATGCTGACATAATACGAAGACCAATGATGATGCCGTTAAAATCGCATATAAGAATATTTGATTTTTTAATCTCTTCTTTAGAGAGTGTCATATGCAACCATGCAGGAAGATTAAGTATTGGTATTTGGATTCCTCTTAGGGTTATCGTTCCTTCAAGCATAGGATGTGATGAAGGGATTTGTGTGAGATAATGATTTCTTGCTTCGACTACTTCTCTCGTTTTAAAAACATTGATTGCATAAAATGCCGCATCCGGATTATGACTTACCTTAAATACTAAAAGTTGTACTTCATTGTTCTTTGCTAAATTTGTAGACGCATCCACGTTGTCCAATATAGACATATCATCTTCCTTGTGTGCAATAATATGCAATATTATCGAAATAAAAATGAATATGAGATTATGTGCCTATATCTTTGGCATTATCTAATTAAAAGTGATATATGAGTAGAATTCAGGCTCTTAAAGAACATAAGGATTAATTTTGAATACGATTACAGCCTGTCCCCTGGATTGTTATGATACTTGCTCTATCATATATACGGATGGAAAGTTAAAAGGTTTAACAGAGGGATTTACTCATGGCTTTTTATGTCCTCATCTTAACCATTATGAAACTTTTTCAAGAATTGAACAGCCCAGATTTAAAGGTAAAATCATCACGATGGATGAAGCTTTGACTCATCTATGTGATATCATGAAACAAAATCAAAAAATTCTTCATTATAGAGGAACTGGAAATTTTGCTTTGATGCAAGAGGTTACGGATCATTTTTTCAGCTCTATTGGCGCAACTTTGACTAATGGTAGTCTTTGTGATGGAGCTGGTGAAGCAGGCATTATCGCTGGACGAGGTCACAATGACATAATGACACCCCGGCAGATAGCCAAATCTGAAGTTGTCGTCTTTTGGGGAAGAAATCCACACACGACGTCATCACATTTTTTGCCACTTTTAAAAGATAAAAAGATTATTGTCATCGATCCCATAAAAACAAAGATTGCACAAGCAGCTGACTTATATGTACAAATAAAACCTCATGGAGATGCCGAGTTTGCGATGCTTCTATCACGTTTTTTATTTATAGAAGGAGCTGTAGATGAGGAGTTTGTTTTAGAACATGCCTCAGAATATGAGGAGTTTTATGAGCTCACACAAACTATCCGTATTAAAGCAGTTTTAGATAATATTGGTGCGACTTTAGGAGATATCGGTAAGTTTTTGGAACTTGTTAAAGGGAAGAAAGTAGCCATACTTTGCGGAGTCGGGATTCAAAAATATCTTGATGGTGCAGATGTGATGCGTGCCATTGATGCTTTTGGTGTATTGTTTGGGCTCTTTGGAAAAGAGGGGTGCGGAGTGAGTTATCTTGGTTCTTCAAAACGTGGGATTGATTCTCCATTTGCACTTACATGTAAGACTAAAAAAGTAAGTAAAGTTGATACAAGATTTGGTGATTTTGATACTGTTTTTATTCAAGGAAGTAATCCTGCAAACCAGATGCCAAACACATCAAGAGTGGTAGAAGAACTTCAAAAAGTAGAAAATATTATCTATTTTGGTCTTTATGAAAACCAAACTTCTCAGATGGCAGATCTTATCATCCCCGCAAAAACATTCTTGGAAAAAAATGATATCAGAACCTCTTACTCGACGCATTACATGTATGAGATGCCTCGTCAAAAAGTGAGTGAAATAGGGATAAGTGAATATGAACTGACAAAATATCTTTGTGCTGCTTTTGATATTTCACTCAAGAATGAAGAGGACTATATCGCACATTTTAGATCTTTTGCTGCAAAAAATGAAGAGGGAATTTTGGAAGTAAAGGGGAGAGAACAGATCGCTTATGAAAATGGTTTTACAACAGATGATGATGAATTTTTGTTTTTAGAGGAGTTAGATAGCGACAGAGATGAGAGTGATGATCTTTATCTGCTTACATGTAAGTCCGCTACAAGTTTAAATTCACAGTTTAAGGTCAATGACAAAGTCTATCTTCATCCTTCCCTTGGTTATGAAGAAAATCAGTTAGTCGAGGTATCATCACTTAGCGGAACTGTACGCTTACATGTAGCTCTTGATGAAAGACTTAGAGCGGATTGTGTACTTATCTATTCTGGAACGAGTGGAATCAATCACCTCACAACTTCAAAGAAAAGCTATGAAGGAAACAGCGCTGTTTACGGGCAAAACAGAGTGAAACTCAGAATAATTTAAAGGATCTTACATGTATGGTAAATTGATATTTTTGGCAATAAGTTTTTTTGTACTTTCTACTGCAAGTTTTGCAAAGCCTGTCTCTAAAGAGATGTGTGTCGCAAAGGGAAACGGTTTTATCTTCGCTGGTGGAGAATGTATAGCATATAAAGCAGTATTAGGAGATAAGGAAGGCTCATTGACCATCATTGTTCATGGTACGTGGCCAGAGGAAGCGAATGTTTTAGCACGATATACAACTTTTGCCGAAGATTTAAATATGCTCACTGATACTACAACAGTGGCGATCGCACTTACAGGATCTTCAGGATCATCAACAAATAATTTCACTGCACTTTCTCACGATAAAACAAAAAATCTTGCAGCACAAAAAGAATATATAGTTTTCTTAGATGAGCTCATAAAAGCTTTAAAAATAAAGTATAAAGCAACGACAGTGAATTATGTAGGTCATTCAGCCGGAGCGATGATGGGCGCGACTTTGATGGGCTTGGATCCAGAACTCATACAAAATATTGCTCTTGCTGGTGGAAGATATGATATTCATGCGGTTTCAAAAGAAAAAGGGCTTATATCAGCTGTTGATGTACTAGATAAGATAAATAAAAAAGCGAAGTTAGTGCTTATTTACGGCACAAAAGATGAGATATCAAGACCAGAGGTAACAAAAGATTTTTATACACTTGCGAAAAAACAGGGCTTACATGTAAAGCTTGTAGAAGTCAAAGATGCACCGCATTTAGACCTCGATAGAACACAAACTTCGATGGAAGCTATAAGTAAGATGTTGGAAAATTAGATGTATAATTTCGATCATAAGATAGAAATCAGAATTAAGGCTTAAAATGACAATAAAAGAATTAGATAATAAATATATTTTACCTACTTACGCAAGAGCGGATGTAGAGTTTGTAAGTGGCAAAAATGCAAAACTCATCGATGCAAATGGTAAAGATTATATCGATTTTACTTCTGGAATCGCTGTTGTGAGTGTCGGGCATGGAAATGAGAGACTGACAAATGCATTATGCTCTCAAGTCAAAAATATGATTCATATGTCAAATCTTTATTACATTGCACCTCAAGCGCGCGCGGCTGAGAAGCTGGTAAAGGCTAGTGGTTATGATATGAAATGTTTCTTTGGAAACAGCGGTGCAGAAGCAAATGAGGGCGCTATCAAGATAGCACGTAAATATGGTGAAAAAGATGGAGAGATCAAAAGATATAAAATTATCACTTTAGACCATTCATTTCACGGACGTACTATCACGACGGTAAAAGCAACTGGACAAGCAAGTATGCACAACTACTTTGGACCTTTCCCAGATGGTTTTGTTTATGCGAAAAATATTGATGAGATAGAGAGTTTAGTCGATGCACACACAGTTGCTGTGATGATAGAACTAGTACAAGGCGAGGGCGGAGTGCAACCTCAGGATAAAGAAAAAGTACAGAATTTAGCGAAGTTTTTAAAATCAAAAGATATCCTGCTTATTATCGATGAAGTTCAAACGGGCGTGTATAGGACCGGAAAATTCCTAGCATCAAATTTATACGAGATAGAGCCAGATGTTGTAACACTTGCAAAAGGTGTTGGCGGTGGTGTGCCGGTGGGCGTGGTTATGACAACACTAAAAGATATTTTTAGTGCTGGAGATCACGGTTCCACTTTTGGTGGAAATTACCTCAGTTCTACAGCGATTTGTGAAGTGATGGACATTTTAAATGAATATGATGCAAGCGGAGAATTGGCAATCAATATGCTTCTATTTGATAAAGCTTTGGAAAAATTTTATAATGAAAATCAAACTCTTTTTACTGAAAAAGTGGGTCTTGGAATGATGTGTGGTTTACGTGCAAAAAATGCGGAGACACTTGCAAAAGTAATAAACAATGCAAGAGAACATGGAGTGATGGTGCTTAAGGCTGGTAAAAATACGCTTCGACTTTTACCTCCACTTACTATCAAACAAGAAGAGATAAATGAAGGATTTAAACGTCTAAGTGCCGCGGTTAAAAATATATAATTTCATGAGATTTAGCGAATATATGAATGAGTGGCTCTATGGAAACGAAGGCTATTACACCAACTATAAGCAGATAGGAAAAGAAGGCGATTTTTTTACCTCCGTAAGCACTTCTAAGTTTTTCGGCGGAACGATTGCCAAGCACATCATCTCTTTGGTGGAAGAGGGCTTTTTAGAAAAAGATGCAGTAATCTGTGAGATAGGCGCACATCACGGCTACTTTTTAGCGGATGTGGTAGAGTTTATCTATACTCTTTCTCCAGAACTTTTAGAAACTCTCAACTTTGTCATTATTGAGCGCTTTGATACGCTTCAAGAACAGCAACGAAACTACTTCAAAGACTCTTTTGGAGATGTGATCTCTTTAACGCATTATAAGTCTTTGAGTGAGCTTACACCCGTAGGGCATTGTGCATGTAAGAGTGCTTTTTTTGTAGCAAATGAGATTTTTGATGCCTTTGGTTGTGAACTTTTGTACGATGGAAAAATTGCTTCTGTAGTGAATGGAAAAATTGAGTTTGATCTTGAAGATGAGAATATTTTGCAAAAAGCAAAAAAATATCATAAAGACAAAGGCGAAATCGCTGTAGGTTATGAAGAGTTTGCAAAAGAGATGGTAGCTTCAGCTGAGAAATTTGAATTTATGAGTTTTGATTATGGTGAGATGATGGCAAGACCTGATTTTTCAATCCGCATTTATAAAAACCACGATGTTTTCCCGTTTTTTGATGAAAATGTCAAGCTTAATGAACTTTTTAAAAACTCCGACATTACCTATGATGTAACTTTTGAGCATGTTAAAGATGCTTTTGTCGAGGCTGGTGCGGAGTTTGTAGAATTAGAAGCACAAATGCGTGCACTTGTGGATATAGGGATTTTAGAACTTTTAGAGATGCTTAGAATCAATGTGGATGAAAAGATCTATGAGCAGGAACTTCAAAAAATAAAACTCCTTATCATGCCAAATTTCTTGGGTGAAAGATTTAAAATGATACGGTTTCGTAAACAATAAAATATATATTATTTCTGTATAATTCAATAAATTACCAAAAGGAGTGAATCATGAAAAATCTATCTTACTTAATTGTCGCCGCGTTATTGCTCGGTGGATGTACTTATAAAAATGAGGCGATTGGACTTTCATCGTATAAAACTGTCTATAGTGGAGCTATGTCAAATAATCACAAAAGCATCTATCTTGCATCTGTAAGTGATGAGCGCTCTGATAAAACGAGTATAGGTTATGTTCAAGCAAATGGGAAAAAAACAACATTGCTTTATAGTTACGCTGATTTTGCTGGTAAATATAAAGACGGACTAAACAGTGCTCTTAGAATGGCTCAATTTAATGTAGAACAACATCCAGATGCTGATGCTATTATTGTAGATGTAAAAATTAAAAAAGTAGAACTTGTATATAACGATACAAAGAAGTTTGATGAAAATCTTCATGGAAAGATTTTAATTGATGTGACAGTGAAACAGGGAAATAAAGTGACTACTCAAAGTTTCACCCAAAATCAGGGAATCTGGATAAAACCATCTTATACTACAAAAGATATGGAACCGCTTTTATATACTCTTTTTTCAAGTAGTATTAACGATATCGTATCGAAGTTGACTAGCTTCTAGTCTAACTCCTCATTTTTTGGAACTATCTTTCGAACATTACGTTTTGGAGGTAGTTTACTTTGTGCTTTTTTCTCTTTCTTTTCTTTCTCTTTTTGAAGTTCTTCTTGAAAGCGTTTAGCTTTTTTATCTTTTTTAGCTTTAGCTATTTTCATGTCTTTGGTTTGAGTCGTTTCAAATGCTTTGATGTTATCTAGTACTAAAACACGTCCTAGTGCTGTCTCAATTGGATAGAGTGTTGCATGCTCATCTGGCTCCAAAAGGACCAGAGAATAATCTTTAGCAAGTTCTAAACGTTCTAGATATAGTTGTGCCTCTTGTGGAAGATCATAGTTTATGAGCATATCAAATTCTGAGCTAATATCATCTTGAAACTGTGCATCAGTAGTAATTCTCACTTTTTCATTTAGTGAAATATCTTTAAAATCTTTTACAAATTCTTTCGATACTATCACTATTTCAAGTTTGCTGTTATTTTTAATAAGGAAATTTATAAGTTCAATCTTGCGCTGTGTATTACATGGAATAACACGATGATTGTGGCGTTTTATAGTTGCAGATGACATAGAAATCCTTGTATAATTAAGTAAGCGAATTATATCTAAATTAGAAAGAGAATAAATGAAGGTAATAGTGAATGGAATTACAAGAGAGTTCCAAGATAATGCGAATTTACAAAATTTGATTTGTGAGTTAGGTCTTGATGAAAAAGTTATGGCAGCAGCTGTTAATATGGAGATTGTAAAGCAAGAGAAATGGTCTACATGTAAGCTACATGAAGATGATAAAGTTGAGTTACTTGATTTTGTAGGTGGTGGTTAATAAGTTTCTATAGTAACTACCGCAATCGCGTAGTCTCCATCATGTGTAATGGAGAGTGAAGTACTTTTAATTTTAAAGTTGTGCATTAGTCTTTGACTCAACTCCAAAACTGGAGCGCCTCGCGGTGTCTTGGATATTGAGATATCAAGAAAACTGCATTCAGATCCGATGCCTGTGCCGAGAGCTTTTGAACAAGCTTCTTTTACAGCCCAAAATCCTGCAGCAGTTTTATGATTTTTTACAAGTTTGATCTCATCACAAGAGAGAAACTTTTGAAGAGACTTCTCGCCAAATCTTTCCATCATATGTTTCATTCTCTCTAATTTAATAAGATCGATGCCTATCATTATTGAATTACGAAATCCGTAAAATAAACTCCATTAATACTTCCATCTTTAAGCATCGGGTTTAGTTGTTGCATGATTTGTTCGCTGAGTTGATCTTTTCCTTTAAGAGTAGAAACTTCTTCTATTGATTTTGAAGAGAGAAGTCTAAGTATCTTATCTCTAATAACGGGTTTTTTTGCCTCTAGTTCTTCTGTGAGTTCTTTTCCACTAAGTTCAAGTGAAATCGTAGCTTTAAGGTAGCGGCTTCCACTCTCACTCATAAGATTTACTGTAAATGTATCTAGTGGTAATAAAATACCGATTTTATCCAAAGTTCTAGAACTTTCAGCACCTGGAGTTGGTTTTTTCTCTCCAGCAACTTTTTCAGTTTTTTCAGTAGCTTTTGAAGCTTTTTCTTCGGATTTTGAATCTCCACCCATCATAAGGATTGTAACGACAGCCCCAATTAAAATGACAAGTATTAAGACAACAATAATGATTATAAGCATCATCGAGCTTGATTTCTTACCTTCGGGTGCTTCTACTATTTCTTCTTCTTTTTTTTCTGCCATTTATCAATCCTTGATTTTTATTTTAAGATTATAACACACTAATTTTTTTTCACTAATGAGTTGAGAGGTATAAACTGATATGTGTCGGGATCATAATAATCGATACTTCCTGTTTCTATATCGTAATACCAGCCATATATGTGAAGATCTTCTTCATCAACTCTTCTTTGAACTTCTGGATAAGTTAAAAGATTTTCTAGTTGAGTTATCACAGAAAGTTTTTCTGTAACACGTAAAAGTTCCTCTTTATCACCATTTACTCCAAGGCTTAAAAGTGCCATAGATTTTGCTTTTTCACCTAAACTTAACCATTTTTTCGTATGAACTAAAGAAGGGTTTTCAACAGTTTTAAAAAGATGGTTGATAGCTCCACAATGTGAGTGACCACATATAATAACTTCGCTAACATTGAGTACACTAACGGCATATTCTATACCAGTAGCTGTTGCATGATAATCTTCATCAGGACTAAATGGAGGCACAAAGTTGCCAACATTACGGATAACGAAAAGATCTCCAGGACGAGACTGTACGATAAGATCCGGGATTACTCTTGAGTCAGAGCAGCCTATAAAGAGAGTCTTTGGGCTTTGACCATTTTGAGCGAGTTCAAGAAAAGATTCTTCATTTTTTTTAAAGTGGACTTTCTTAAAAAGTTCATTGCCAACGGCAAATTTTGTTAGATCCATAGTATCATCCTTATATAATTAACAGCGAGATATTCCTAGTGTTTTCATGATTTGATCAAAGATTGGTCCAGAACTTCTGTCACAATCATCATGATATTCGATAACAATAACTTTTTTATTTTTTGGAAGTTCACATGAGTAGATTTCAGGTTTAAAACTATTTTCATCCACAACAACATTGATAACTGAATTGACCTTATCTTCTTCCTCTTTTGTATCAAATACTATAGATAGCTTTGAATAACGCTCTTCGCTTTTGTATTCCGCGTTTATCATACTGTAAATTCCTTTTGCATATTTAAAACATTATACAAAAAAAATCTTTAACAATCAAAACCATTCTAAGAGTTTTGTGACTTCATCCACAATATATGTTTTAATCACTGATTTTTCTAAAGTTTTTTTTGCGATGAGCGCTTTTGTTATATTTTGCATCTTTGCTTCTTTGAGTCTGATATCAAGCTGAAATACCTCTCTAACATCACCCACTAAAGAGACTTCACCAATAAATACAGTCTCTTTCGAGATAGCTCTGTCTCGAAAACTGCTAATTATAGCTGCTAAAATAGCAAGATCTGCAGCGGTTTCAGTGATTTTGATGCCGCCGGTAATATTGATAAAGACATCATAACTATTGAGTGGAATTTCAAGTTTTCTCTCCAAAAGAGCTAATAACATATTAAGTCTATTATTATCAAAACCTGTCGCTTGACGTTTTGGATTGGAAGTGTGAGATTCTGAGACAAGAGCTTGTACTTCGAGGATAATGGGACGTGAACCTTCCATAATGACTGTAAGAGCAGAACCAGGCTGTGAGGTGTTGCGATTGAAAAATCTTGAAGAGATATCTTTGGCACTCACAAGTCCCTCTGCACGCATCTCAAATACACCTATCTCACTTGTAGGCCCAAAACGATTTTTAAAACCACGCAATATCCGTAACTCTTGAGAAGAATCCCCTTCAAAATATAAAACCGTATCAACCATATGCTCTAAAACTCTTGGACCTGCAATAGAGCCTTCTTTGGTAATATGTCCGATAATAAAAATAGCAATATTTTTATCTTTGGCAAGGCGCATAAGTTCAAAAGTGATCTGTCTCACTTGTGTTACAGAACCTGGAGCAGAGGAGATAGCTTCAGAATAGAGTGTTTGTATAGAGTCTATAATGATAAACTCATACTCTCTGTGATGGAGTTCTGCGAGTACTTGTTCAAGACGAATTTCACTTAAAAGGTACAAATTTTTTTCATTTGCACCGAGTCTGTTTGAGCGAAGTTTGACTTGACTTTCTGATTCTTCACCAGTGACATAGAGAACATTTTTTCCCGTCGATGCGATGTTGGAGCCGATTTTTAAAAGTAGGGTAGATTTTCCAACACCTGGGCTTCCCCCTATTAGTGTTAAAGATCCGGGCACGACTCCACCACCTAAAACGGTATCAAGTTCATAATCAAGTGAAGAAAATCTTGGGATATCTATTTCTGCAATATCGGGCATTGCAATGGCTTTAGCTTTTGAATTACTAGAAGAAGAAAGTGTTTTTATGACCTCTTGCTCTCGTTCATCGAGTTCTATAAATGAATCCCAAGCACCGCAATTGGTACATTTTCCCATCCATTTTGGAGTGGTGAGTCCGCAGTGCTGACACTCAAAAAGAACTTTTTTCTTTGCCATAGAGATACCTTTGATAGAGCCTTACATGTAAAGTGTTTTCGGATGCAAGGAGTTTTTTTATAGTTTGGATTATAGAGGAATTATTCTTGATTTTGTAAAATATGACATAGTGTCATATTTTATTTTGCTTCATCTTCTGTAAATATCTCATCTAGTAAGCCATTGACGAATTCATATTTGTCAAATTTGACAAGGTGCTCAGGTTGCTCACCTACACCGATATAAAAGATTGGAAGTTTGAGTGCGTACGCAATACTAAAAATTGAACCGCCTTTTGCAGTACCGTCAAGTTTCGTGATAATAATACCGTCTATTCCTACCATCTCATTAAATGCTTTTGCTTGAGCGATTGCAGAGTTTCCTTGCGTTCCATCAATGATTAAGAGTGTTCTGTGCGGTGCGCCTGCATGCGCTTTATCACAAATACGATTGATTTTTTTGAGTTCATTTGCTAAATTTGTTTGAGTATGTAAGCGTCCAGCTGTATCAATGATAACATGATCCATATTTTTTGCTTTTGCTGATTCTATCGTATCATATGCAACAGCTGAGGGATCATGTCCTTGTCGTGAGTAAACTATAGGGACATCTATCTTATCTGCCCAACGAGTAAGCTGCTCGATAGCTGCTGCTCTAAAAGTATCGGCAGCACCAAGCATAACACGTTTGCCCTCACTTTTATATTTTGAAGCGAGTTTGGCAATAGTCGTTGTTTTTCCTGCTCCATTTACACCGATAATGAGTTCTACAAAAGGTTTTTCATAAACTGGCTCTTCATATTTGGTATAAGCCAACGTTGCTAAAAGTTTTGATTCAAGAATTTCTCTAGTGATTTTCTCTTGATAGATCTCATTTAAAATGATCTCGACAAGAGCATACTCAACATCGGACTCAAGTAAAATATCTTCAAGTTCACTTTTGGTAAGAGTGACTTTTTTCTTTGGAGCGACTGCTCTTATGGCTTCAACGGTTTTTTTAAGACCTTGTTTGATAAAGCCAAACATTATTTACCTAAAGCTTTTTTGATATCAGATTCGATGATCTCTTCGGGAGTTGCACCGACATAAAAGTTGATTAAAGTTCCATCTTTATACATCGCCATCAAAGGGATTGGGAAATCCGCTTCTANCCCTTGTAATGTTGAAGCAATAGCTTGAGCAGCTTTTTGATTTTCTCCACCAAAAAGCATCATATANTTTGCACCATACTCTTTTTGAAAACTTGCTAATTCTTCTTTAGTGATATCTTTTTGTATTGAGATACCTGCAACAATGAGATCATCTTTATATTTTGTTTGTAAAGATGCAAGATGTGAAGCTTCAGCGCGGCAAGGTGGACACCATGTAGCAAAGATATCAAATAATATCACTTTGCCTTTACTGCCATCAAGATTAAAATTGTTTCCAGCTCGATCAACTGAGTGAGAATCTTTGTTCATGTCATTTAATTCAAACTTGCTTGTTGCAACCATAGCATTATCATTATCTTTTTTATTACAGCCCTGAAAAAATAGTGTAATTGCTAGAAGCGAAATTATTAGTGATTTTTTTAACATTTAAAACCTTTTATTGGATAAAATATCTGAAATTATATCAAAAGATTTAAAATGGAAGTCACAAAAGAACTGTTTCGTAATAATTGTTTAAATAAACTGAGAAATTCACAAAAATTCAATAAAATTTATAGAGATAATCTTGTAAATTCACAGATCATCTCTCTTTTTAAAAAGAAAAAGGGACTCCATATTCTTATGTTTTGGCCTTTAGATCTCGAAGTTGATATAAGAAAATCATTATATGAGATTAGAAAAAATAATCAGCTATATCTTCCATTTATGGAAGAAATCAGCTTTAAAATGGTACCATTCAGATTACCGCTGTCACGTAAAAAATTTAATATATATGAAGCGGGAAACAGTTTAAAAAATATAAGTAAAATTGATGTAGCTATTATTCCAGCGGTTGGAGTTGACAGAAGATCGCGACGTATCGGATTTGGAAAAGGAATGTATGATCGTTTCTTTGAAAAAATTAAAAAAGATCCATATAAAATTTTTGTACAGTCACAGATCTGTTATGTAAATAAAGAGATTTGTGATGATTATGATATATCGTGTGATATGTTGATAACACCAAAGGCAAGATTGTTGCACAGAAGGGCAAGACATGCTAACCATACTATTAGGGGCTTTTACAGCCATAGTGAGCGGGGTAGTAGGTTTTTTCATTTCTAGAAAAGTTTCAAATGCTAACTTTGATATTTATGTAGAACAGGCAAAAGCAAAAGCAAAAGCTATAGAAAGCGAAGCTGAGCTACTTTTACATAGAGCAAATCTAAAATCTCAAGAGATAGAGCTTGAGGCAAAAAAAGAGTATGAAAGTGTACAAGATCGCGTAAAGCGTGATATGCAAGAGCGTACTGATGAACTTCAAAGAAAAGAGAGCGAGTTTAACCGCTATAAAGAGAGCGAAGATCACAAACTAAAAAATGAGAATTTGTCGCTTTCAAGCGAAAGATTGAAACTAAAAAGAAATGAAAAAGCGCTAGAACTGCTTAAACATGATTATGAATCACGTATTGATGATGTAATTCGTGTTTTAGAAGGTGCTGCGGGAATGACACGTGAAGAAGCAAAAAAAATGATGCTTCAGAAGGTAGAAGAGAGTTCACGCGCAGAGATATCGCACATCGTGCGTAAGTACGAAAATGAAGCAAAAGCTGAGGGACAAAAAAAAGCAAACTTTATCTTAGCACAGGCAACAACACGCTTTGCCGGAGAGTTTGCTAGTGAGAGACTTGTAAATAATATCTATCTTGAAAGTGATGAGCTTAAAGGGCGTATTATTGGGCGTGAAGGTAGAAATATCAAGGCTCTAGAAATGGTTTTAGGTGTAGATATTATCATCGATGACACTCCAAATACCATTGTTGTGAGTAGTTTTAACCTTTATAGAAGAGCGATAGCGACGAAAACGATAGAACTTCTTGTGGAAGATGGACGAATTCAGCCTGCGCGTATCGAAGAGATACACCAAAAAGTGTGTGATGAATTTGAAGATAAAATCCTTCAAGAAGGTGAAGATATCGTAGCAAAAATGGGAATTCCTCCTATGAATCCTGAGCTTATGAAGCTTATTGGGCGCTTGCGATATCGTGCAAGTTATGGACAAAATGCACTTGCTCATACACTTGAAGTAGCACATTTAGCGGGAATCATGGCGTCTGAAATGGGTGGAGATCCTATTTTAGCAAAACGTGCCGGTTTGCTTCATGATATAGGCAAATCATTGACGCATGATCTTGATGGAAACCATGTTGATCTGGGTGTTGAAGTGTGTACAAGATACAATGAAAGCGAAGTCGTTATCAATGCGATCTATGCGCATCATGGACAAGAAGAGATCAAAAGTATCGAGTGTGGTGCTGTATGTGCGGCAGATGCACTTTCAGCTGCTCGTCCAGGTGCGAGACGTGAAGTGTTAGAAAGCTTTTTAAAACGTGTTTCTCAAGTTGAAGAGATTGCTATAAAACATAATGGTGTCAAACAATGTTACGCTATCAATGCAGGGCGCGAGCTTCGTGTCATCGTCAATGCAACACTTATTAATGATGATGAAGCGGTCTTGATAGCTAAAGAGATAGCAAAAGAGATAGAGGAAAAAGTCCAATATCCCGGCGAGATCAAAGTGAATGTCATCCGTGAGATGAGAGCTACCGTTTACGCAAGATAAACCTTTCCATGTAAGCGATTTTGCTTACATGTAGGTAATCTCCTTTATTGATATTATTCCATCAACTCGTTTATTTTATTTTCATACTCTTGCAGTAAAAAATCAAGTTCATTTTGAACAACTTCTAAGCGTTCAAATTTCACTTCAATCTCATTTTCAAGTTTGCCTATGAGTTGTGATATCTCCATAATTTTAGAGTTATCCGAGGCATTTGAAGCCTTAATAAGTGTTTTATGATGACTTTTTAGTTCCTCTTCTGTTTTGATGATAAATTTTTCTAAACTCTCCACCTCTTTTTTCAAAGGCGCGGACTTTTGGCTTCGCTCTTGAACGAGGGTTGCACGTAGTTTTTTATTTTCCGCTTTATTAGTTTTTGGAGCGAGTTTTTGCTTTTCCTCTAGTTCCTCTTCTTGCCAGCCTATTTTTTCTAAAAAGAGATCATATCCGCTATCAAAATATTCAGCACCATCATTTGTGAAGATAATAAGTGCGTCACATACACGGCGCAAAAGCTCTTCGGAGTGAGTGACAAGGATGACTGAGCCCTCAAAGTTATTTACAGCTTTTGTGAGTGCTTCTATGGAATCCATATCAAGGTGGTTTGTTGGCTCATCCAAAAAGAGGAGATTGAGATCACGCGCTAAGATCTGCCCGAGCATCACGCGACTTTTTTCACCACCTGAAAGCAGAGATATCTTCTTTTTTGCACTCTCTCCGCTAAACATCATTCCGCCGCAGATATTTCGTACGACTGATTCTCCAAGTTTGGAATTTGCCGAATAGATCTCATCCATAACTGTGTTATTTGGGCTGAGTCGGCTAATATTTGTCTGACCAAAATGCGCTGAAGCTGTTGAGCTGTGATATGCCACTTCTCCACCAAGAGGTTTTAGTTCACCTGCTATAACATTTAATAGAGTAGATTTTCCTTTGCCATTTTTTCCGATAATCCCAAGACATTTTCCTTTTTCCAAAACGAAAGAGATATTTTTAAACAAGATATTTTCTGGCGTATATCCAAAAGTGAGATCTTTGACTTCGAGTAAAACTTTTGCAGGTGTGTCTTTAAAGTTAAAATCAAATCTCAAAGTCGGGTCATATCCAAGATCATCAAGCAGATCCATCTTTTCTAGCTGCTTGACTTTAGACTGTGCAAGAGCGGCTGTAGAAGCTCTTGCCTTGTTTCGTGCGATGAAATCTTCAAGTTCTTTTACTTTTTTGTCCTGATTGATCTTTTGCTTCTCATAAAGCTCTTCATTCGCTTCAAGCTGAGCGTAGAATTTATGAGTATCTCCTTTAACGATTTGCAGTGTTCTGCGGATAAGCCCCATAGTATGTGTAGTTATGGTATCCATAAAATCACGGTCGTGAGTGATGAGAATGATCTCACCCTCAAAGTTTTTCAAAAAAGCTTTGAGCCAGCGAAGAGAAACGATATCAAGGTAGTTTGTCGGCTCATCAAGAAGGAGAAGATTTGGCTCAGTCAAAAGCAGTTTTGCAAGGTTAATACGTATCTGATAGCCTCCTGAGAAAGAGAGAGGATCTTTTTCTAAGTCTTCTTGGGAAAAACCAAGACCAAAGAGAATCTTTTCTACTTTATAGATACTAAATTTATCATCTTCTGCAAGTGCGAGTGCGGCTTCTTCCCGAAGAGTTGGTTCGGAAAATGAGAGATACTGCTTCAAAGCACCGATCTTATAGCCTCTTGGAATGATAATCTCTCCAGTGTCTGGATGCTCTTCATCAAGGATAAGTTTAAAAAGTGTTGATTTGCCACTTCCGTTTCTTCCGACCAAGCCTACTTTATCGCCAGAGCCGAGTTTAAAGTTGAGATTTGAAAAAAGTTCTTGAGTTGTGAAACTTTTTGAAAGATTATTGAGTTGTATCATAGGATTCTTTGCATGTAATATAGTTTTTGTATTATATCAAGTTCTAGTTATGGTACAATAAACACGTTTTTTTGATAGTTTAATTATACAATAGATAAGGATTGCAAAAATGTTAGATGAAGTTTGTTTACCCTTGATTCAAGCAGTCATAGATTCTCAAAAGGATTTGGTCGTTATCTTTCATCAGCAAAATCACATTGCCACAAATAAAGCTTTTAACAAATTTTTTGGTGTTCATACTTTTGAAGAGTATAACAGTAATTTTGGACCTGTCGTTGATAATTTTGTTCCACATCCTTCCTATTTTCATAAGGAAAAACTCCAAGAGGGCGAGAATTGGTTTGATGCAATTTCCAGCCTTGAAGAGATGGATCGCATAGTGAGTATACTGACACAAACTTATGAGCCATGTGCTTTTTCTGTAAAGATAGACAGCAGCGTGCAAGAGTATAAAATAGTTACATTTGTGGATATTACGCGAGATCTTATTAAACGTATTATGATTGAAAATAATGTTAATATTGATAAAAAAAGTGGTGCTTATGATAAGAAGTATTTCTTACAGATCGCGAAAAACTTCGAAGATGCTGCTGTTTTTAATGAAAAGATGATCGGCATGAATCTTATAACTGTCGATGAAGATGCAAATCCAGATTTTTCTCATGATAGCGAAGCTCTAAGGGAGTTTGTCAAGAAGTTTAAAATTAGTATTCGTCAAGATGATATGCTTGTACGTTGGGCTCCATCGAAATTCTTACTTGTTTATCTGATTGATAGTGAATACAATGCAGTGCAGGTGGCTACAAAACTGAAAAACCTTTTAACAAGCATGAGCGGTTTGAAATCTACATTATCATCTTCTTTACAACAAAAGGGAGAGAGTGTAAATGCTCTTATAAAAAGAGTTCAGGCTTAGATAGGTTATTACCATGTAAGAGTGCTTACATGGAAGAATTCTTTATTTTTTGATCATTACGACTACAGCTCCACGAAGATCATCCATCTTGTAATTTACAGCTTTATCAGTTGGATATCTTTCATTGATCGCCTTTTCTAAGACTTTATCTCCTGAAATATCTCCATGACATTTTAAACAGACTTGATTGTTTATAGTAAGCGGTTTGTAAAATTTGTAGGTATGCTCATCTGCTTTTTCAACAACATACTCAGGTAGAGCTTTTTTTGCAGTTTCTATCTCTGCAAAAGAGTTCAAAACTTTTAGCTCATCATCTTGAGGTTCATTTACAGGATTGCGATATTTGATACTTACACGCTTTGTGGTGATACCTTTTGGAAGTTCGCTGTTAACTTTGTCCGTAAGTGCATACGCTTCAGTAGAACAAAAATTTAAAGCATCCATAATACCGCCTTTTTTCATATGTTCTTGCATATTTTTTTGCAGTGTTTCAAGCAAAGTTTTCGTAGCCATTTTTCCTGAGTTTATAACAGATGCTAAATTTGCATCTTCTATTTTTGGTGCATCAGCATAAAGCAGAGTGCCTCCCAAAATCAAAGTAGAAACGATACTTAGTATTTTCATATTTTTTCCTTTTTAGTGGGTTTAATATTGCTCTTCATCTTCATTAATTTGTGAATCATCATAGGGATCTAGATGCATCATTGTATGAACTTTGTACTCCGGAAAGAGTTTTTTGAATTTCAACTCTATCTTGTCTCCGACAACATGCGCATCATAAAGCGTGACAGTTACATTAAAAACTAGATGCACTGAGATGTAAACATGTGATCCTGCACATCTTGTGTTTAAAAAATGATAAGCCGTGATATCTTTTTCATGATCAAGAAGATCTTTTATCTTTTCTACTTCCTCTTGAGACATCGAAATATCCAAAAGCATCAAGACTCCTTCTTTGATAATAGGAATCGCCGAGTAAAACATATATACGGCAATCACAATACCTAAAATCGGATCGATAATCTCGATACCAGTCATAGAGATCAATCCAAGAGCGAGCAAAACTGCACCATTTGAAAAAAGATCTGTTTTGTAGTGAAGCGCATCAGCACGGATCACCATATTATTTGTTTTTTTAGCGATGTAATTTAAGAAGAAGACTAAACCACCAGTGACGACGATAGAAAAAATCATAATTGCTATTGACTCTTCAAGATGTTGTGTTGGAGATGCGTGTATGATTTTTTGAACTGCTTCATATAAAACAAATAAAGCAGAGATAGCGATGATAGTCCCCTCGATTACCGCAGCTAGAGGCTCGAGTTTTGATCTGCCATAGTTAAACTTCTCATCAGGCTCTTTTTGTGAATGACCAAGGGCAAAGAAGTTAAAAGCCGATACACAAAGATCTAAAAGTGAGTCTATCGCAGATGCTAAAACTGCGACTGAACCGCTCATAACGCCGATGGTCATCTTTACAATGACGAGCATTGTTGCCACAGACATAGAGACAACGGTTGCTTTTTGTTCTATTTTCATAATCTTCCTATTTTTTTGTCGTGATTATAACAAAGATGTTGTTACAATTACGCTATGAATTTACAAGAGATACGAGAAGAACGGCAAAAATGGATGACGTGGAAAAATATCGCTCCACTTCGAGAAGCCATAGAAAAATTGCCAAATATTGATACAAAAGTAGAGTTGGGCGACGTTGTTGCACTTGCATGCAAAGATGAAGTGGATGCAGATCTCATAGAAAATACAGCGCGGATGATGATGCCGTGGCGAAAAGGGCCTTTTAATCTTTTTGGTCTTTTTATAGATACGGAGTGGAAGAGCAATATCAAGTATAATCTTTTGCGTCCACACTTTAATCTTAAAGATAAAAAAGTTGCAGATATAGGATGTAATAACGGATATTATCTTTTTCGTATGCAAGAAGATGCTCCCAAAAAACTAGTTGGTTTTGATCCATCTTCTTTATACAAGACACAGTTTGATTTTATCAATCACTTCGCAAAAACAGAGATTGTGTATGAGCTTTTAGGTGTGGAACATCTTCCTTTTTATGAAGAAAAGTTTGATCTTATCTTCTGTTTGGGTGTTTTGTATCACAGAAGTGATCCTGTTTCTATGCTTAAAGAGTTGTACAAAGGACTCGAAAACAAAGGTGAAGTGATCTTGGATACTTTTTATATCGAGGGAGAAGAAGAGATAGCGCTTACGCCCAAAGAGAGCTATTCGAAAATCCCAAATATTTACTTTGTGCCGACAATTTCCGCGCTTAAAAATTGGTGCATGAGAGCGGGCTTTGCAAGCTTTGAAATTTTAGAAACTTCCCTTACATCACAAGATGAACAACGAAAAACTGAGTGGATAGAAGGGCAGAGCCTTGAAGATTTTTTAGATCCTGACGATAGTAGTAAAACGATTGAAGGATATCCCTCTCCAAGAAGGGTCTATGTCAAGCTCATAAAGGAAAGAAATGGCAAAAAGTAGAAAGATAGTCGAATCACGAGATGAAGACCTTGATGTAGAGTTTCAAGAAGATAACACGATCTATCTCAATACGCATGAGAGTATTAATCAGGATTTATGTGGAGAGATCCATAAGCTTGAGCTAGGTTATGTTGAAGTAGAGCTTGTGACGACTGAAGATATGGTAGCCGATGATATGGGGTTGATCCACGGTGGATTTGTATTTAGTGCGGCGGATTATGCGGCTATGGCCGCAGTAAACGAGCGAAACGTGGTTCTTGTTGCGAGCGAATGTCAATTTTTATCTCCGGTAAAACTTGGAGATGTCGTTAAAATTATCGCAAAAGTACGTCATAAAGAGGGCAGAAAAAGAAATGTTGAAGTAGAAGCTTTCGTTACAGAAGTCAAAGTATTCAGCGGTCTTTTTAAAACGGTTATCACAGAAAGACATGTTCTCAAACTCAATCTTTTAGAAAGTGCTGGAGAAGATGACAAAAAGTAGTTTTTCACTCAGATTATAGGTTTTTTATCCAATAATCTGAAATTGCCTGTTCCTTTTTAATGGTAGTACTGCCGCCGTGCCCTGGATATACCGTTTTGTCATAGTCGATTTTCTTGAATTTTTCTAGAGATTTTTTCATATCATCAGGATTTGAATAGGGAAAATCAGTTCTGCCGATAGAACGCTCAAAGATAAAATCCCCGCTAAACATCGCATCTTCTATCTCTATAGTTGAACATCCTGGACAGTGCCCTGGGAAGTGGCGGAATTTTACTTTCACACCATCAAAATCAAACTCCGCATCTCCCACAACTTCAACATCTGGATACGAAGGTGGAAGATCTGGCATCCACTCACTGCTTTTGAGTAAAAATACATCATCTTTTGGCGTGTACAAAGGAATACTGAGTTTTTCTTTGAGCTCTTGATTGCTCCAAACATGGTCAAAATGTCCATGAGTATTGAGTATTGCTACCGGATTTGTGACATTTTTCAGTACCCAAGGAGTTGCACCAACTCCCGGATCGATGATAAAATCTTTTCCCTTACATGTAAGGATATAGCAGTTGGTCTGGTATGGACCCATCGGTTGTATTTTGAGTGTTGTCATATAGAAAATTCCCTAAAGTTTATTTTTTTATCTTATCCCTTGGAACAAACTCCAAGACTGTCGCATTGAGACAAAATCTTCTTTTATTGCCCGCATATGGAAATACATGTCCCAAGTGAATACCGCTTTTTTTGGCGATGATCTCAACTCTATGCATCCCGTAGCTGTTATCCTCTTTTTCTATAACGGTTCCATCGACTGCCTTGTAAAAACTCAGCCAGCCAGTTCCAGAGTTAAATCTATCTCGTGTATCAAAGAGAATCTCGCCTGAAAGTTTATCGACAAATACACCATCTGGAGTATGGTTGAAAATATCATATTGCTTGCAAAAACTGCTCTCTGTGCTTTTATTGAAAGCGACATTATAGGCTTCTGAATCTTTACCAAGTTTAAAAGCTCCGAGAGTTTTATAAAACTCCTCTTTATCCATGTAGCCTTTATGCCCGATCACCTCTTTGCCGTCTTGTATAAATAAAATGGTGGGAGTTGCGTAAAGATCACTTTTTATATTGAATTTTGAAAGCTCTTTAGGCGTTGCTTGACGTAGAGGCATTGAGCCTTTGTAAGACGCGGTAACATCCTTCTTAAACTTTTCACAGTATGGACAGTAACCCTCGGCAACCACGACGATAATCTCTTTGCCACCAAGTGGAGCAATGACGTCTTTACTAAGAGTTTGATCTTTAAACTTTACGCCCGTAGAGTGGTTTGGACAGTATCCAAAAGGATGGTTTTTAAGATAATCTTGATGATAAGCCTCTGCTTCGTAAAATTTTTTAAGAGGTTTTATCTCGGTTGTGATTTGGCCGAAACCTGCTTTAGTGAGGAGTTTTTGATACTCATCTTCCGTTTGAAGAGCGATCTTGTGTTGTTCCTCATTTGTATAGTAGATGGCACTTCTATAGTTCGTGCCTAGATCATTGCCTTGTCTATTTTTTTGCGTAGGATCGTGTAGTTGCCAAAAATCTTTTATAAGTTCGTTTGCACTGATCTTGGTTGTGTCAAACTTGACATCTACAGCTTCGGTGTAATTATCTTTAGAATTTTTATTTTTGAGCAAATCTTCATAAGTAGGATTTGCATAACTGCCGCCGACATAACCCGACTTGACATCTATGACACCATTAACATGCTCAAAATGCTTCTCAACTCCCCAAAAACACCCAGCGGCAAATACTATTTCTGCTAACATCGCTAAACTCCCTTTTTTCCGCTACTTTGAGCCAAGATGGTTGTTTCCAAAAAGAGCAAAAGTAGCACAAAAAGTGTCACAAAAGTAGCACAAAAGTAGCACAAAATTTTTCAAATTTGAAAACACTCCTCTGAAATTTTTATTTGATCAGTATATTGTGTAAACCATAAAATGGTTATTAAAAAAGTTAAGCAGTAAATTACACAAAGGATAATAGATTGTTTAAAAATTTCATTAAACCCTTGTATGTAATTTTTTGCAAAAATGTTCAAAAAAATTATTAATCCTTCCTTTGAATAAGCAGCTTTATGCTGCTTGCTCTGTTTGTTGAGAGCTAACCAAAAAGTTAAAAGCTTTTTGTGCTTCGCTTGCAATTTTCCATAAGATTTTTGGTTCTGCTTTTAAACTATCCACTAACCAATTCTTAATATATGCCTCACTCTGTCTTTGTTCGTTTTGTATATGAAGGTGAGAACATAAAAACATATTTGAAAGTTCCGCTATTACTTCCTCTTTTGCATAAGACTCACTTCCGAATTTACCGCCTAAATCTCTGTTTAAACGACTCTCATGTCCTGTACTGTGTGAAAGCTCATGGAGTAGAGTGGAAGCATAGCTTTGTGTGCTTTTAAACATTTGTAGATCAGGGATCCCAATATAATCCTCAGTTGGGCTATAAAACGCTTCTGAGCGATTTTTGATTGTTATTTGTGTATTTGCTACAAACTCATTTAAATCAAGATTCTGAGCATTATTTGTATCTATTTCGATACCTTCCACTTGATCAATATTGAAAACATAATAAAATTTCAGAAGTGGTATTTTTATGATTTTCATTTCACCTTCAACCTCTTCAAGTTTCTCTATAATCTTAAAAAAGAAGACTGGTGTGCTTGTGCTTCCTTTTTTGAGTTTTGCACCCTTGATTTTTTGAATCTGGTTGAATGTTAAAAACTGGTTTGTAGTCCAGTTATTGAGTTCTTGCATTAACATAAGCGTTACTATATTCATGCCACTATAAGATATTTTCGTTGTGTAATTTGTTGGTAAACCGCCTCCAATCCATGATTTAGTCCAATAACCTGTTTCATTGTTTTCTATTGCTGTGATTACTTTTGCCACGATCTCGTTCATTTTTTCCTGTGCCATTGTTGTTGCCATTGTCTCATTCCTCTTTTGTTAAATTTGCTTTTGTTAGATTTTGAGGGAGTTTTTTTTCTTTCTGAACTGTTGTGTAAGCTCAAAAAGAATATATTCCTCTGTCTCTAACTTTGCTTCCGTTGAGTTTGTCGGTCGTTTTTATGAAGCAAGAATTTTCAAAAAAGCTTAGAAAAAAATTGATATCTATTGATTGTTTTATCAGCTTTCTTTGGATTTAAAATTTGCGTCTAAAAATGAAAGACTATACATGGATGTTATGTTTGAGAGTTGGAAAATTCTTTTTGTAATGAGTGTCACAAAAGTTCAGAAAAAGAGCGTTAGCGTTTTGAAATATTGAAGATATTTGTAAGTAGAAACATTCTATGTTAAGAGATTGTTCCCATTTAAATAGAGCTTAGATAAAATAAAAATAAATTATTTATTAAAAAACTGGATTAATTTAAAAATATAGTTTAATATTTCTCTCATAAAGCTTTTTTCGTGTAATTTTTACAAGAGGAAAGAGAGAGTCTAAAAAGGTTTGCACAAATCAAACCTTTTCGTTGAAGCTGCTATAGTGCAGTTTTAACACACATTTCATTGTTAAACCCACTCTCTCATCTATTTCCATAAAAATTACATAGCAACCCCAAAAGGGTGCTGTTCCTCTCCGACCTAAGTCATTTTTTTGATATGGTGGGGCGGAAATGTCTCATAGTAATATGAGAACGAGCGGAAGAATGGAGTGAGGCGGAAAGCGGTTCAATTCTCCAGCATCTGTTATGAGAGTAGCACGCCCGCTTTTGTCGTTTGATTGCTATTGTGAGCAGAGACAACTTGATACTTCGAGTTCCTAAAGGAATCTGTTGTTGCATAGGGAAGCCCAGCAACAGGACGTAGAAGTCTCCTTTTATTCTTCCATGAGGAGCTATCTTTTTTTCATTTTAAAATTATATTTTGTCAAAAACCCTGTTTTGGATAGGGCTTCGTCTATCTTTGGACTTTCCCAGACACTCAGAGAAAACAACATTCTAATTCCGTAATATGGACTATCCAGCCATTTGAGACTTTAAAGTTCATCGAGCAAATTCCATTAATATTAAAATGAATATGACAGAAGATCATGAACTATAAGACCTAACCAACATTTTTTCAATAATATAAAATTAGATATGAATATCATCGAAAATACGATTTCAATGAAATTTGAAGCATATAAAGCAAAAAATTCAGAAAAATAAAAATAAGGTTGAACGCCTGATCTTGCTAAAACTCTTAAACAGTAAAATCAACAATAGAAAAACTAATATTCCAAAGATAGACGAGATAAAAGATGGTTTCTTAAATACTTATATAGAGATAGAGTTATTGAAAAGTATGATTGTATAACTGTTATTAATTGATTTGTCGTCACTTTTTTAAAATCTTATTGATAAAGAAGTCGCATAAAAATATGCACCTCTTTTAGCTTGCAAGGGAGAGGTTGTCATTTTTTGTTTCACTTTTTTCAAGTGTAGAAGTTTTGGTTTGTTCAGTTTTTAACTGTTCTTTTACTGTTTCGAGATTGTCAGTTATAACAATCAGATCATTCTTTTGGCGAGTCATTCCAACTTCTCCTAAATTGTATTTATTTTGAAGGGCATTGTCTGAGTCTAAGACAAGTACCGCTTTATCAACCGAAGCACCTTGTCCTTTATGTACGGAAGTGGCGTAGGCGTAATTGAGATTTTTAAACTCCTGCGTGTTAATTATTACCTCTTTTTTATCAAATGATACGATGAGTTCTTTCTTATCCCTGTTAAATGATTTTACAAACCCTATATCACCATTATTAATTCCAAGTTCTTTGTTGTTACGTGTAATAACAATTTTTTCACCTTGGGCTATATTGAGTTTATTTTTTTCACTAATAGAGGCACTAAGTAGTTCTCTTGCGTCAACTGTTACACTATGGATTTTTGAAGATCCATTTTGATCACTAAATTTGGCTTCAAGAGTTAATTTATTGGTTTTTGTATCTATCTCTTTTAGCTCATATTCTGCAAACTTTTTCATACCTTTCACACTACGGTTTAACTGTATTATGTCTCCTTTTTCATAATTAGCAGCGATAGCTTTGTTCTGTGCTTGGCTCATATTTGGTTTGGGTTTAAGGGTGTCAATCTGTATCGTTTCTTTATAATGAAACCCGATATCCTTTCTTACTTGCAGATTGATCTTTTCAACCTGTGCATTATCAGCTGCATAGGCGTTTATCTCCTTATAGTTTTGAGAGACAATTTTTGAAACCTCTTTTGCCAGTTCTGTTTTTTTATGATCTTTTATTTCCTCAGAAGAGAGCGTATTTAAATTTAGTTTACTGGTATCCAGATGCACGACTTTATTGTGTGAATTCAGTAGGTCAAGAGCTTTATCCAGCTCTTTATTGTTAGCAAGTTTAGCTACCTGTTTTTGAAGATCAGTTTTAAAACGATTAGCTTCAGTAATATCAACCGCTTTTACGTGCTGCTGGATTTGAGAGAAAAAATCTCCACTACCAATAGATTTGAGCTGTTTTTGATCTCCGATAAATACGACTTGCGCCTTTTCTCTTTTTGCTCTTTTTAAAAGCTCATTGGCTTTTTGAGAATCAAGCATACTTGTTTCGTCTACTATGTAGACTTTTTGCTTATTGCTTGAAGATGGTTTTTGAAATAAAAAGCTATCAATAGTAGAAGCTTTAAGTCCAGAAGCTTCACTTGCTTCTTTTACAGCTTTACCAGTAGGCGCTAATACTTTTATATCCAGATCTTTGCGCTTATCTGTTGCATTAGAAACGGCAGCCAAGAGTGTAGTCTTTCCCACCCCTGGATCGCCATTTATAATTAGGTACTGTTCGTTGTTGGTAAGTACCGCCTTGACTGCTTTACTTTGTCCTTTACTCATTTCCCAAGATTGTTTATCATTAAAATCTTGGATCGCCTTGTCTGCTTCCTTTGAACTCATAATCTGCTTAGTTGGAGATTGATTTTTAATAATTCTCATATTTTCACGCTCTAAATCATACAAATGTTTGGTGGTAAAGAGTTTTTCACCTTTGCTATTTTCACCTAAAAGCTTGATCTCATTGGGATCGCTTTGTCCTGTTTTTTTAATTTGTGAGATCTCTTCTCGAAGCTGTGTATCTGAAAACTCACCAATAGAAATTTTGCGTGAGAGTTTTAAGAGATCCTCCTCTTTGATCACTGCTTCGGTTTGAGTGAGGGCTTGCATGGCTGATTCTAAGGCTTGTTTTGGATCGGCATAGAGTTTTTCTGATTTTTCCACATTGCTTAGACAATGCTCTTTAAGCTCTTTAAAACTCATGCCAAAATTTGAGAGTTGCTGCTCATTCCAGCTGCTAAGAAGTTCTGCTTTTGTAAGATCAGATTTATCCTTTTTACCTTTGTGCTGTACATGCTCTTGTTCTTTTATCGTAGTTGCTTGATCAACTATTTTATTGTGACGCTGTGAGAAGTGCAAAACATTTTCTCTATCAACTCCTGCGATATCAAATGCTGAGGAATTGCCACTATGTTTTTCTATCTCATACCCAAGCTCTTTTACTTTAAGAGCAAGAGAAGAGCGGTACATTTCTTGAAATTTATTTGCGTCTTGGAGCATATCATTAGCTGCAAGTGCTTTGAATTTATTATCCTCTATATCTTTGGTGATATTAAATACAAGGCTATGGGTATGAAGGTGCGGATCCTCTACACCTTTATCCTCGTCTCTTGCAATCGAATGTTTAGCTGTCGCTATTAAGAGTCCTGCACCTTGGTTAAGAGTACGTTTGCCTTCACTATCATAGGCGTTTGTTTTTGCGTAGTTGTCATTTATAAAGCCAAGAACTTCTTGTACCGCTTCATTATGCGCTTCTTGAAGTCTTGGATCCACTGTAAGTGAGAGCATACTAACACTTTTTGGTGTACTAAAAACGATATCATAGGCAGCGTTTTCTTTACCAGTAGAACTGTGTTTTAATTTATCAATTAGTTGCTCTTCTCCGTTTGCACTCAATCCTTTTAAGAGATTGGTCATTTGTGTTTGTTCAAGTTTGTCTCCCTCTTGGAGATTCATAATCTGGGCAAGTCCTCCTGTTATTTGAAGATTATTGCCATTGCCGTTTTCATTCATAATTTTGTCATTTTCAAAGTAATATTCTGAGGCTGATTGCACCCCTAATTTTATAATTTTTGCCATAGTTTAACTCCATATATCCCCTTTAATTGGTGTGGTTTGAATCTCTTGGATCGGCTCATTTAGCTGTTTTTTAGTTGTTTTTTCTGGTGCAATAATTAAATTCTCACAATAGATATGAGGAGTGAATCTTTCTTTTGGTGCATCTATTTTTTTATCATAGGCGACTTGGATCTTCGTCCAATTACCCTCTATATCTCCAAAGAAAATTTCACCTTGGGTTAATTTTTTTATTTCACTGCCCAATACGGCGTTTTCAACTTTACGGCTTTCATTGTGACTTGTACCGTCACGCATTACGGTTATTCCATAAGATTGATTACTGTTTATCTCTTTTACCTTCTCTTTACCTATAAGGTTGGAGAGAATTTCAAGCGTTTGATCGCCGTTACTTTTAAAGATCATGTTGGTGTTAAGACAAGAGAGGATTGTCTCTGCATCCTCTTTGCCATAGACCTTTTGAAGCTGGAAAGGATTCTGCATTAGGAGGAAGATTGCACATCCAAAGCTTCTACCTTTAACTATCAGTTTTTGTAACATATCCATTTTTTTAAGTTCTGAAAATTCGTCTATAAAAAAGAAGAGTTCTCTATTTGGATCTTCACCAAGTGAGAAGACGGCGTTAGCTGCAAGTTCTATGACGACACTTACTGTACGTTTTAATCTCTCTTTTTCGTCGCTGTCGTCACCGAGTATCCAAACAGTTTTTCTACCACTTGATCTAAAAAAGCTATTAAAGTCTATATAGCCATTTTTAAGAGGAGGGCAGTTTAAACAGGGATAATCAGCTATAAAGGCTATTTTAGAGCTAAACACCCCCTGATAGATCGTTTGCTGCTTCTCGTCAATATCTAAAAACTGAATTGCGGCTTCTGTACCTTCTACTTCAAGAAGTAAAGTTAGGAGCTTATGAAACGGGAGCATACAGATTGCTCTTAACTCTTTCATAGTTTGGATCTCATTTTTTAAACAATAGATTAGTATTCCAGTTAAAATAGAGCGACTCATAACAATCCATCCTTCATCTTCTGCTTTTAGAGCTGCTGGAATAATTGAAGCTACGATTTTGCTCAGATCTCTTGTGTTTTTTATAAGAGCTAAGAGATTGATATGTACACTACGCTTATCTTCTAAAGCGATTATAAAATCGGTATCAGGATTGTAAAACTCAGTGAAGAACTCAGGTTTTGGATCATAGAATATTACTTTTGCTTCTGCACTTTGAGTGTAAATTTGACGGAATAGTTTTCTAAGTAAAATTGACTTTCCTGCACCAGTTGAGCCAAAAATTCCTACCATTCTTGTTAGATCATTTTTATTGAGTTTGATTTTTTGAGAGATATCGTAACCTTGAATACTATTTTTACGTTGCCAAGTTTGTAGTTCCTCTTCTGAAATTAGTTTGCTTCCTTTTATATGTTCGTCGGAGATTTTTGTCTTATAAAAATTGGCGAATCTGTATGCTGCATATGTCGATAGTATAAGCCCAATTGCAAAGCTGATTAAAAAGATCATGATCAATTTTGATATATTTTTTCCAAATGAATGATCGTATATATTGAGATGTAGATCAAAGATATTTTGAAAAATGGTGACGCTTACTATTAAGACTAAAAAGGAAAAGAACAAGGAACCAGCAGATATAAATTTAATATATCTGGCAGTCATAGAGATGTTATTGGCTCCGATATTAAAACTTTGTATAAAATCGCTCATAATATTTACACCTGTTTTAATTCATAGATCTTTTCAATGATTTCAATTTCATTAATGATCTTTTGAAGAGTAAGTATCTGTTCAATATCCTCACCAACTTTTGAGAAGCAAATTTCACTAATAGGTTTATTAACACTTTTTACATATAGATAATTACCACTTCTTAGTTGTAATAAAATGTCATAAGGTTTCCAGAAATAGATTGAGTTTAGTTTGTATTGCAAATTTGCTCGGCTTAATGTGGAAATATCTATCTCCGTAAACTTTTTTAAATCAAAGGCTGAGTTAAAAAGCGCTTGATTAACTACGTGCGTAGGAAAACTATTTGTCTGAGGATTTTTGAGGGTATTGAATCCTGTAATAACAATATCCTCGTTAGTGTAATCACTCTCTTTTAAAAACTCTTGTACCTCTTTTTTTAACTCTGTCTCGATTCTCGCAGACCAACTTTCTTTTGCCATGGTATACCTCCAATATGATTTACCATGTAATAGTATTAAGATTGAAAAAAATAGCACATATGTTGAAATCTTTATGCAAATATCGTAAAATAGTGGTGATTACGTGTTGAAAATGCAATGAAATCAATAAAGAGTAACGTGAAAAAATTCCAAAAAATGTTTTAGAAAGAGAGGCTTAAACTACCGATTCATCGACGTTTGCGGCGAAATCAAGCAAGAGTGACATAAATGTCGATTCGTGCCCCACTGAAATCAAGAATGAGGGAATTTTAATTCCTGAATGACGAGGCACCAAAGGTGACTCATGCTATTTATTTGTAATTTATAAAATCTCAATTTTAAAATGACAAAATATAAAATTCATTAATATATAACAATCTAAACTGTATAATCTATAAAATTACAAGGATATATATTTATGGCTGAAAAATTAAATTTAGAAACTTTAGAATCGTGGTTATGGGATTCTGCAAACTTACTTCGTGGGCATATTGACAGCTCAGACTTTAAAAACTATATTTTTGGACTTCTCTTTCTTAAACGTGCAAGTGATCAATTTTTTGAAGAGGCGGAAATCGCCGCTCACAAAGAAGGGATAACAGTTGAAGAAGCGATAGAAGACGAAGATTATCATGGCTTTTATATTCCACAAACTGCTTGGTGGAAAGAGATAACTAAAAAAACTGAAAATATTGGTCAAGCCTTAGATCAAGCCTTCTCTGCAATAGAAGAGCGTAACCCCTCACTTGAAGGTGTTATGACGGCTGTACATTTTGGAGACAGTGAAAAACTTCCTGATAAACTTTTATCTCGTTTACTACAACATTTCAATAGACACTCTCTTGCTAATGCAGATCTTGAAAATCCAGATATATTGGGGAATGCGTATGAGTATCTCATTAGAGAGTTTGCAGACGACGCTGGAAAGAAAGGTGGAGAGTTTTATACACCAAAAGAGGTTGTGCAGCTTTTAGTAAAACTAATCAAACCCGAAGCTGGAAATGTTATTTACGATCCTACCTGTGGGAGTGGCGGCATGTTAATACAATCAGCACACTATGTGGCTGAACACGGTGGAATGTTAGGCGAGTTTGTAAACTGTACTTTAAAAGGTCAAGAGAAAAACCTTGGTACTTGGGCTATATGTAAAATCAACATGATAGTTCATAACTTTAAAGATAGCGATATAAGAAAAGGTGACACACTTGGATCTCCTAAACATATAGTAAACGGTGAACTTGAAACATTTGATAGAGTTATTGCCAATCCTCCTTTTAGTTTATCTAACTGGTGGGAAGCTGCCGAAGTTGACGTAAAAACCGATGCAAAAGGTCAGCCGATAGCTCCGAAATACAACGACGTGGTAAGCGACGAATACGGACGGTTCCGTTACGGCATTCCTCCTCGTGGGTATGGTGATATGGCATTTTTACAACACATGATCAGCGTCCTCAAGCACAACGGGAAAATGGGGATTGTTTTGCCTCACGGTGTTTTATTTCGGAGCGGTACTGAGGGAAAAATCCGTGAGGGGCTACTCCGTGACGATTTGATCGAAGCGGTGGTGGGATTGCCTGAAAAGCTCTTTTACAACACGGGAATCCCTGCGAGTATTATCTTAATCAACAAATCCAAACCCGAAGCATTGAAGAACAAAGTGATCTTTATCGACGCTTCCAAAGAGTACAAAGAGGGGAAAAACCAAAACTCTCTCACCCCTGAAAATATCGAAAAAGTGGTCAGTTCTTACGACGCTGGGTGTGACATCGAGCAGTATATGAGAGTCGTCAATATGTCTGAAATCGCTGAAAATGACTACAACCTCAATATCGCCCGTTATATCGATATGAGTGCCGAAGAAGTAGTTATAGACATAGAAGAGACACTGGGGAAAATTGGCGAGATCGAAGAGAAAGAGCGAGAGATTGACGAGAAGCTGGGCGGGTATCTACGAGAATTAGGGTTTGTTTTATGAGTGTTCGAGAGGGATACAAGCAAACCGAAATCGGGGTGATTCCTGAGGATTGGGAAGTTGCAGAACAAGGAGAAGTCGCTACTTTTTACAATGGTCGAGCTTATAAATTAACAGAATGGGAAGAGCATGGAACGCCAGTTATCAGACTTCAAAATTTAACTGGATCAGGTGAGAACTACTATTATTCTAATCTGAATTTACCAGATCACCAATATTGTCATAATGGCGATTTGCTTTATATGTGGTCGGCAACTTTCGGTCCAGTTTGGTGGAAAGGTGATAAGGCAATATTTCACTATCACATTTGGAAAATCGACACACAAACAGACAGATTAGATAAAAACTTTTTATTCTATCTTTTAGATCAAATAACTATGAGAATGAAAAAACAATCTCATGGTTCTACAATGATTCATGTGACAAAAGGTGGTATGGAAAAGCTAAAAATACAACTTCCGCCTCTCCAAGAACAGCAAAAAATCGCCGAAATTCTCAGCACCGTCGATCAAAAGATCGATTCCATTGACTCCAAGATCGAAGAGACCAAAACCCTCAAACGGGGGTTAATGCAGCGGCTTTTGAGCGAGGGGATCGGGCATAGTGAGTTTAAAGAGACGGAAATTGGGCGGATTCCTGTGGGGTGGGAGGTAGTAAAAGTAGGTAGTATTTCTAATTTAACTGCTGGCGGAACTCCCTCAACTTCAGAAGATAGTTATTGGAATCCAAAAGAAATACCTTGGCTATCTTCAGGCGAAGTGAATAAGAAAAAAGTTTTCTATACCGATAATATGATTTCTCAAATAGGATTAGATAATTCCTCCGCAAAATTATTACCAAAACACTCTATTTTAATCGCTCTTGCAGGACAAGGTAAAACAAGGGGAACTGTAGCTATTAGTGAAATGGAACTTTGTACAAATCAATCTGTTGCTGCAATACTACCAAGCAAAAAAGTAGCACCTTATTTTCTTTATCATAATTTGGATTCAAGATATGACGAGCTAAGAAATATGTCAACTGGCTCAGGCGGTAGAGGTGGATTGAATTTAGCAATTTTAAAATCTGTTTTAATTGCTCTCCCACCCCTTGAAGAACAAAATAAAATTGCCGAAATCCTTTCCACCACCGACGAAAAACTCGAAACCCTGCGAGCCAAAAAAGAGGCATTTGAAACTCTCAAAAAAGGGCTTAGGCAGAAGTTACTTACTGGGGAAGTGAGGGTTTAAATGGCATTAAATAAACAAGATGAGCTTTATAAAGCTTCTTTACCCGCTTTTTTTACAAATGAAATTGAGACCGATAAAAATATTTTAACACTTTCTGTTGGTGCCATAGGATTTTACGCTGCCATTCTTGTGGGTAAAAACTTTGTACTTTCAGAGGTTATGTTTATCTCAATGATAATGTCTGTATTTTTGTATGGTATTACGGCTGCTATGGTTTTGGGAGTTTTTTTTCAAAATAAAAAGCAATTATTAGCTATTATCACAAATGACGGAGAAGCAGAAGAAAATCCTCATTTAACTTTTTTAGATAAATGGAAATATTTACCATTTATATCAGCTATTGTTACAAGTGTTGTTTTTATACTGGCGTTGACATATTCAAATATTAATCAAAAGGATAATCAAATGAGTGAAAAAAAAATAATCAAGGGCGTTTCAGCGCAAGACGGAATAAGTGGCATTGTAAAGGCTTCACAAAGTAATATTTTAGAAAAAGGTTTTAGTGGGGCAGCAACTGCTAACGGCGGTGGAAAAGGTAATACACCAAATCAAGAATCAGTAGTCCCAGCAACTCCACCAATAAAAAAATAAATAAAAAGGAATGTTGGAATGAGTGAAAAATTAAATGAACAAAGTACAGAAAGTCCCTCTGATTTAAGAAATATTAATGAAGGTTATAGTGGTTTAATAACTGCTAATAATCAAAGCAAGGCAGTTGAAAAAGGTTGTAGCGGGATTGTTGACACAAATACGAACAGTGAGTCGGATCAAAAGAATTTAGACTCTAAATAAATGTATTTAGAACGAAAAAAAGGACTTATGCAAAAGTTACTTATTGGGGAAGTGAAGACGAGATAATGGAAAAAAAGTCAAAATTGAATTTAAAGACTATTGATTTTTCAAAAGCCAAGTTATCTTTGGGCGATGACGAAAAAGTTAGTTCAGCTCAATCGACTCCAAAGCTCCGTTTGGAATCAGAAACAATCAGGCAAACTGAATACTGGAGTAAGCTTTTAAAAGATTTAGAGAGAGCTTCTAACAATCCAAGTATTAAAGCTTACAAGCAAGCAGAAGAAGATAGAAAAGCTCTAATTCAGACTTCTGTTGAGAAATGGAAAGAACCTTTACTACAAAATAAAATGAAAGAATATGAAAAGCTTCTTAAAAATCCTGCTTTTACGATGGCTTTAGAAAAACAAACCAGTATTCAAGATTATGTATCTCAGATAGTAAATTCTTTTAATAGTAAAAATTATGAAGCAGTGAAAAAAGAATTGGAAGGTTTTCAGCCTCAACTCAATAGCGTATATTTAGCAGTTCAATCGGCAGTAGAACAAATGCAAAAGACTCTTCAAAGTCCAAGCGTTCAAAGCTCTTTATCACAATTAGAAAATTTTGGAGTTTATGAATCAGGTTTAGCGAAAGCTGCTGATTCAATAGCTAAAAATGAAGATATGATCAAAGCAGCGCAAAGTTTTAATGAGATTGGTAAATCAATCGTCAAGGATAGTTTTCAGCAACGGATGAATGAGCATGCAACTGCAAATTTGAGTATTATGCCAAGTAGAAATTTTGAAATTCCTAAAAGTCCTCTTGTTGAACATAGTAAGCGAATAGTGGAACAAAATGATCAGTTAATTGAAACTGCAAAACTACAAAATGATATTTTGAATGATATGGCTGAATATATGAGACTTCAAAATAGCTATACAGATCAAAGCGTCAAAGAACTCGAAAGACAGAATGAGCAAATCGAAGATCAGATTGAGCAAAAAGAATATGAAATTGAATCAAATAGCGAAGCGACAAAACATACTTTGTGGATTGCTATCGCAAGTATAGTAATCAGTATTATTGTATCAGGGGTAAGTGTATGGGCGACTTATGACGTGTATAATAGAGAAAATATTTCAGGAAATCAGGATCATGTAGAGTTGCTGAAGACAATCAAAGAAAGTTCAAATACTGTTAATCTCGCCAAAGAATTACAATATCAAAAAGATGCAAATTCTATCCAGCAGCAACAAATGATTCGGCTTAATCAGGAAGTTGAGCAGCTTAAAATGAAAGTTTTACAATGAATAATGATATAACTATCGAAGAAGTCCGTACAGCTTATAAAAAATTTAAAAGCTATCTTTATTATGATAGTAGCAATTTGCTCATGCGAAAACAAATTGCTGAGTTTGAATCAAAAGATTTAGAAGCCAAGCTTGAAAAACTACAAAGTAATCTTTTTAGTATTAAATATCTTGGAGACTTTTTTAATGATTTAGATCCGTATTTTTTAAATTTAATCAATGCAATGTCTCACTGGAAATTTCCCAAAAAAATACCTACGAATTATAGTAATGGCGACCAACTTCTTAGAAATTATCCAATCGATAAAACAATTGAAACAGAAGGTATCATATACCATGTAAATGCACCTATCGAGCTACATATTATTTCAGTTTTATGGATCATGAAAGAAGGACATTTTCTTGTTAATGATTTAGAATTTAATTATGGGTATGCACTTGATATAAATGAACAAGATAAAAATGTAGTTAATGGATTAAGATTGTTTAAACCATATTATAATGAGTATCAAAAATGGCGTGATAGAGCTATCGATTCAGCTAAAAACATTTTAGCTGAAAATCAAAATATGGCTATCATTAGTTTGGATTTAAAAAATTTCTACCACTCCGTTAGACTTGATTTTAGCAGCGTAGAAGATTTTTTACTAAAACAAGGCAAAGAGAGAACTCTTACAAAATTATTAGCTAAAATATATGACTATTATACTTTTGAAATCAAAAAAGAAAATCGTACGGAGTTGGGAAATAAGACAGTATTGCCTATTGGATTTTTATCGTCAGGGGTATTGGCAAATTGGTATTTGATAGACTTTGATAAAAAAATCAACGAAAAACTTAGTCCTGTATATTATGGTCGATATGTTGACGACATACTCTTAACACTTCCCATGGGATCATTAACACAGTATGCAAACAGTGAGGAATTGATCACTGATATTTTTGAAAAAAACAATATTTTAAAAAAGGATATTGAAAAAATAGAATCGGAATGTCAAAAAGCAAAACTAACTTATAGAGTTATTGGTTACGATTCTCTTGAAATTCAAGACGAAAAAATAATAATCATGCTCTTTGACAAAAAAGAGCCGATTGCTGTTTTGGATAAATTTAAAAATGAAATTCGAAAAAATAGCAGTGAATATAGATTTCTTCCCAATGAGGCACTCACCAACGAAAGTTTTGAAGAAGCCTCGTCAAAATTAATTTATGACGGATCAAAAAATAAACTTAGGAGTATTAAAGAATTTCAGGACGATAAATTTGGAATATCTTCATTCTTGGCAAAAAAAATCTTCTTAACCCTACAAGCTGATACGCCTAAAGATAAAGTTTCTTCGGCTCAAATTTTAAACTTTTTCAGAAATAGCCGTTGTTTAGAGTATGTTTCTTTATGGGAAAAAATTTTTACATTTTTTGTTTTAAATAACGACAACACTTCCATAAGAAATTTTGAAAAACAGGTGAATAGCTCCATTAATCTCATTCGAGATAAAGATGAAGAAATTATGACAAATTATCGTAAATATTTGTCAGTGGTAATTGCATTAGCAATATCAATTAGGCTGGAACATTATAAAAAGAAATCTGAATTTAAAGAGTATATTGGTTTGGCTGAATTATTTAGAAACGCTCGATTAATTCGTAAAAATTATACAAAATCTGTTTTATCTGAACTTTTTATTGAGAAAAATAGAAAATTTGTTGATTTAACAGCTCAAAATCTTGCTCTTAATCTAAACAATCTCACTACATATATTTATTTACCAAGATATGTTCATTATCATGAAATTGTTTTAGCAAATTATATTTCTAAAATTACCAATGCTACCATTGAAAATACTACATTACATGATATTGCAAAACTTTCACAAAATATCTTTAGTAAGATTTCAAATTCCAGTACGAATACTTTAGCAAATATACCGCTTCCTACACAAGAAGAAGATATTGAAACCATATGTCTTCAAAAAAACAGCTGTAAGCAAAAGCTAAAAATCGGTGTTGCCAATTTTAATATTGACGAGAAAATTTTTGAGCCTTCCTATATTAGAAGTCCAAATATTGACCCAAAACGAAAAAAAGAGTTAGTGAAAATTTTAAATCAAGCAATCAGTGAAAAAGTAGATATGATTGTTTTACCTGAATGTTCTATCCCCTATAGTTGGCTACATTGGATTGTAAATTATGCTCATAAAAAGCAAATTGGTATGGTATTTGGTCTTGAACATGTTGTAAGCAAACAAAAGGTTTATAACTTGATAGTAACTCTTTTACCTGTAAAATTGGAAAAATACAATTCACTTTTTATAGATGTGAGAGTCAAAAAACATTATTCACCCGAAGAAGAACGAATGCTTGTGGGCTATGGTTATCAAATTCCAAAAGTAAAAACAAACCAAGCAATTTATAATTGGCACAATGTCCATTTTACGACTTTTAATTGTTTCGAGTTAGCCGATATTCACGATAGAGCAAGATTCAAATCAAAAGTAGATTTGATTGTAGCAAGCGAATATAATCGTGACACTAAATACTTTTCTAATATTGTAGAATCTTCCGCAAGAGATGTACACTGTTATTTTGTTCAATCAAATTCAGCACATTATGGAGATAATAGAATTTTTCAGCCAACAAGTAGTGATTATAGTGACATTTTGAAAATCAAAGGTGGTGAAAACTCGGCCTTACTTGTTGGGACACTTAATATCCAAAAATTAAGAGATTTTCAATGTTTATCTTATGATTTGCAAAAGGGAGGTTATTTTAAACCTACACCTCCTGACTATGATAAAGACAGGGTAATGGAACGGATTAAAACGTGTGAAAATGCTATTAAAGAAGCCAAAAATGACTAAAACAAAATATCTTCTTTATGCGTGTAAAACTACCTATAACACACCTATTCACTATTGGTATGAAACAGATACTCGATATTTTAGATCAACGAAACCGCCTAAAAATATTCTCGATAACGTAAATTCGCAATGTGACGGATTACGCCCTGAAGAAATCGTTGCAAACCCTTGGAATCATTGGGAAAGCAACGACATCCAAAAGATTATGACCTCTAACGGCGTATGTATCAACTATCTTAAATCAACTGATAGCGATGTGATTCAGAGGCATGAAGATTTAAAACTTCTCGAACTCTATAGCAATTTAGTTGTCAATTTTGATATTTCAAGATCATTTGGTTTTAATACTGTTAAGAATTGGCATAAGAGTGTTTTTGAAACAATTTATCCATTTGCAGGAGAACTTAGAACAGTTGAAATGAGCAAAGGGGATAAACTCGAAGCGTGGACTTGGAGGTTGGAATTTTTAAATGGGTTGCCTGACTTGAATATTTTAATTAAAGAGGTTACTAAAAAACGATATAAGGATATAGAAGTGATTACGGCAGATTTATCCCGATTATTGAGTGAATTTTTATTTATACACCCATTTCGAGAAGGGAACGGACGGATTAGCCGACTTTTAGCCGATATTATTTTGGCAAAAAATGGATTCCCCATGATCGGACTAAATCTCAAAAGTGGTGATAACTATATTCAGAAAGTACATGAAGGATATCACTGCAACTATGAACCGTTGCAGCAATTATTGATCGATAAAATCGAAGAAGAGATTAGGAATGGATAAGTCTATAATGCTCTTTCAACTCTTTTTTGGTGGTTTTAGAACCTTCCGCTTTGGCAGAGGTATAAACCGAATTGACGATCATTGTTTCCCGCTTTTTAGCGGTAGAGAAGAATTTATTAGTGTTTGCAATAGTTTTTTTCATAAGGATACCTTCTTAAAGAGGATAGAATCCACTTTGAGCGCTGATTTACCACGCTGGTTCTGCGACCAAAACCTTGATAGATTTAGTCGATTGATACTGAATTGAGCAATAATGGTACCATATTATTACTAATAAAGTTATATGAATTTAAGGAAAATCTATGAACAAAGTTGTTCTTAAAAATATGTCGAAAAAAATCAAATCAACCGACAAAGCTTGATTGATATGTCGAAAAAATCGAAAAATTCCGACATATTAGTGTAAAAAATTATCTATGAGTGAGCAATTATGAGTCAACTAACACCAGAATACCTCCAAAGTGAACTTCCTGCACTTGAACTCTTTCAAAAGCTCGGATACGACTACTTCGACGCTTCGCTTACAGATCCAAGAGATTCGATTAATGAAGTTATCTTACAAGATCGCCTAAAAAGTTCACTTATGCGTATTAATCCGTGGCTTGGTGGCAATACTTTAGAAAAAGTGATCCGCACAGTCACAAATATTCAAGCCACCACCCTCATGGAAGCAAACCAGAGAGTATTTGAACTCATTACAAAAAAAGATGCACTCACAGAAAAACCTACCCCTGATTCAAAACCCCAACCTGTATTTTTAATTGATTATGAAAATATAAACAACAATGACTTTTTAATCGTAAACCAAATGAAATACCATGGTCACGGTAATAACTCAATCCCTGATATTGTAGTATATGTAAATGGCTTACCATTAGCAGTGCTTGAAGCTAAATCTCCAAAAGTAAGTATCACTGACGCAATAGGTGATATTGAGTATTATCAACAGAACTCCCCAAAACTTTTTCACTATAACCAGATATGTGTAGGTATCAACAAAGGTAAAGCACTCTACGGAACAATAGGTGCGAGCTTCGCTCACTATGCTAAATTTAGAGTTGACGATACTAAAGCATTGGAAGCACTGATTGAAAAAACACCTACATCGCAAGATATCTTGATCTATGCACTTTTTGAGAAATCACTCTTTTTGGATATTGTAAGAAACTTCACAATATTTGAAATTGATCAAGGTAGAACAATAAAAAAACTGCCTCGATATCAACAGCTTCGAGCAGTTAATAAAATAGTTCATAAACTCCAAACTGAAAATAAAGGCGGCGTTGTTTGGCACACACAAGGAAGTGGTAAATCTATCACTATGATCTACCTTGCTACCAAACTCAGACGAGAGGAAGCAGGATTTGATAATCCTACAATTTTGGTAATAACTGATAGAGTAGATCTTGATAATCAGATAAGCTCAACATTTAGAAGAGTAGGGTTTAGCAATCCTATCCAAGCGGCAAGTATCGCTAATCTAAAAGAGCTACTCAAAGACAATTATGGTAAAACTCTTATGACAACCATTCATAAGTTTCAAGAAAGAGCTGAGGAACTAAAAGAGAATATAGAGATACTTAGTGATAAGAAAAATATTTTTGTTCTTATCGACGAAGCACATAGAAGCCAATATGGAATGACAGCAGCCTATATGCGTAACTCTCTTCCTAATGCAAAGTTTATAGCCTTTACAGGAACACCTATAGATAAAGAGAGTAAATCTACATTAAAAGAGTTCTATGGCGGCGATTATATAGACAAATACACCATAAAACAATCTGTTGAAGATGGTAATACCTTAGCAATCCGTTATCAAACAGGTATGCCAGAGTTTTTTATAGAAAAAGAGCTAATGAATGAAGTATTTAGCGCAACATTTGGTCACGAAAGTGAAGAGAAACAAGCTAAACTCAAAAGCAAAGCCGCAAGTTTAAACAGTTTCCTTCTTGCCAAACGTAGAGTCGAAGAGATCGCTAAACATATCATAAAGCATTACAAAGAGAAGATATATCCAGATGGATATAAAGCTATGCTTGTGTGTCACAACCGCTATCAAGCCATAGCGTATCAGAAAGCATTTTTCAAATTAAAAGAGCAGGGGTTAAACAGCTTTGACACAAAAGTGATTATGAGCTTTGACACTAAAAAAGATCCAGCAGAATTTAGAGAACTTGCAACTCCCGAAGACAAAGTAAAATCAGCTATTGAAGATTTTAAACTACCTTTTGGAGATGAAAGTGATAAGACACTTGGCGGTAAAAAACAGTTTGACAACACTGCAATACTCATCGTCTCAGATATGCTCTTAACTGGTTATGACGCTCCTATTGTTCAGTGTATGTACATAGATAAACTTTTAAAAGAGCATAACCTTCTCCAAGCAATCGCAAGAGTTAATAGAACCAAAAGCGGCAAAGAGTATGGTCTTGTTGTAGATTATGCAGGAATTACTGAATATCTCACTGACGCACTGAAAATATTTAGCGGTGATTTAGAAGCTAAAGACGTAATGACAGATATTGAAAATGAAAAAACTATATTAGAGAACAGACACTCTAAAATGGTGGCATATTTCAATCATATAAAAATAGATCGTAATAAACAAAGAGATAAATTTGTAGATGCTTGTGTACTTTATCTTGAACCTGAAGACATAAGAGATAAATATATAGAACTGGTCAAACTCTTTAATAAATCTATGGATATCGTACTGCCTGATCCCTTTGCACTGAATTATGATTATGATCTTAAACTCTTTAATGATATTAAGCTTGAAGCTGTTAATACACATACCCCTGAGAAGCTCTTTATAACCAAAGAGGAGAGCAAGAAGATACAAATGATCATAGACGAGCATTTAAGAGCTACAGGTGTGCATTATCTTCTTTCTGAGGCGATAGATATAACCGATTCAAAAAGATTCAAAGAGGAGCTCGCACGCAAGGGTGGTAAAGCAAAAGAACTTACAATCGCAAATCGTATTAAGCATACAATTCAAGCAAATAAAAAAGAGAATCCAGAGTTTTATGAGGATATCGCTAAACGCTTGGAAAAATTGATCAAAGAACGAGAAGCAGAGCGCATAGATCAAGCACAATTACTTTTAGAATTTGACAAGATTATGGAAGATATTGCAAGCTCAAAAGAGGAGTGGAAGCGACTTGGATTTTCTTCCTCAAAAGAGTTTCCAGTTTATAAAAGTGTAGAGAAGGTAGTACCTGATCCAAAAGGATTTACCATAGCTCTTTTTGACAAGATCGGAGTCTATCTTACCAAAGAGGATTGGAAAGATCACGACGAGATTAAAAAAAGTATCCGTAAAGAGATTAAATCTTTACTAAGAATAATAGAGATTGATAAAGAGCTCATACAATCCTTGCCGATACATATCTTGGATATCTTAGAGAATCAATGATAAGTATATCGTATGGCACGCAAACAATAGTATTTGAAGTGCAAAGAGAAACCAAAAGTCAAAATACCTATATCACCGTTGAACGTGATAAAGGTGTAATAGTAAAAGCTCCTGAGCATCTAAGCAATGAAGAGATCAAACAGCTTGTTAAGAAAAAAGCTGCTTGGATCATTAAAAAGCTTGAAGCACTTGGCAGCTCAAATGAGTATGGTGAAGTGATAACAGGCTCACGACTTTTTTATCTTGGTAAATCCTATTATGTGGAACTCATCCAAGAGGAAAATAGCAAATACGTCGAAGTTATATTTATCCATTCAAAATTTAAAATATATACACCTCTTCAAGTTGATCAAATAAAAATTAATGAAGCGATAGAACATTTTTATAGACAAAGAGCGCAGGAGAAAATTACTACACTTGTGAGTAAGTGGAGTAAAATTATGAATCTCTTGCCAGAGCATATAGGATTTAAAAAATCAAACACAAAATGGGGAAGTTGCAGTGAGCGCAATCGACTTACCTTTAATCCAGAAGTTATAAAACTTTCTTCCTCATTAATTGAATATGTCGTAGTTCACGAATTGGCTCATATTGCTTATAAAAATCACTCAAAAGAGTTCTGGAGTGAAGTCAGAAAATATATGAGTGACTACTCCTCAAAAGAGGAAGAGTTGAAGGTTTTTGAAAAGAGATTATAAAATTTTATTTGTGCTTAAATCTACTTGCTAATGAAGCTTTTGTATTATGTATCTAAAGTTATTGTGTCATTAACTAATTTTAAATCTAAAAGAACCTCTTCTGGAAAATACTCTTTATTATCAACAAATTCTTTTAAAGCAGCATATCCTTCATTGATTTTAAAATCGATACTCATTACCATTTCATATGCACTTTGAAGTTCTAAACCTTCCTTAAAATAATTATCATCTGTTACATCTTTACCATTTGTATAGCCCGTAGCATGACCAACTAATTTTTTTAAGTTTGTTCTTGTATATCGAGTGTCAATGTCAGTATTTTGCAAAAATTTTGTCATAAAATGTGAACGTAAATCGTAAAAAGTAGGTATAACACCAATCTCTTCTGGATAATTTGCGACAAACCACTTTTTAAAGTTAGAAGTAAAAGATTTTGTAAATTCTTTACGTTTTCCATCTGAGTCTTTATTTAAACTAAATAACCAATCTGATTTTAATTTCATTCTTCTTTTAAAATAATTTAAAAAACCAAGTTCTATAATCGATTTGTGAAGAGGAACTGTGCGTATGGAGTTCTTCGTTTTTACGCTTTGTTCTTCAAAGTCTGTTACTCTAATTTTAAAATAATAGTAATATTCATTACCTATCTTCATTCTATAAAAATCTTTCAATTTCAATTGTGCAAGTTCTTCTGGTCTTGCACCTGTAAAAATTGCTAACACAAAACTCCAAAATATATGCGGTGAAGATCCTGTATGGACTTTAAAATTTTTAATGCCCTGTGCATCGTTTTGATATTTTTGTTTTAAGAAATTATTTAAATAAACCGATTTCATCGGTATTTCAACTTTTTTAGAATTTTCTTTTTTTAATTCTACTGGTAATGATTTTTCTGTAATTGTTAATTTATCCCACATGTCAAAATTTATTTTATTTTTATACATTTTATTAGATTCTAAAAACTTTAAAAAATATTTTACAGTTTTCAATTTAGTAGTTAAACCACCAATAGCAAGCATTTTGACACCATAATCTTCAACTGGCTTATTATTTTCATGAGCTTTTTTTAAAGCATCCTTTGCATAAACTATTAAAAACAAAGTACCTTTATTTTTAATAGTTTTAATTTTTCCAAAATTTAAATTTGGAATGTACATAAACAACTCTTTGATTTCTACTAAATCGTTAATGTCGTTCATATCTCTTATATATTTTCTTTTAATACCATATGCTTCATTTCCAAACATAATATCTCTGAACTGATATAAGTCAGGTAGTATCTTTCTTATATTAGCTTTTGAAATACCTTCCGTTTCTCGTGAAATGGCATAGTCTGCGATTAATTGATCCCAATAATCTATCAAATCGATATTAATATTTTTGTTTATAAAAAATTGTTGTTCTATTGCGTCAAGTAATGTCTTATTTTTTCGATCGCTAAAAGAGCTATAGCCAGAATTTTGATCAGATACTGGTGTTGAATATGCAGTGTTGCGTTGATAGTTTTTAATATCATTATCTAAAACTTGTAACTCTACTTTGATTAACGCTTCAAAAAAAGACTTGCGTAAATTATCAGGGATTTGATCAAGTTCTTCTCTGTTAATGATATTTTGTCGTGCAAGAATTTTATTTACAGCTTCTGTAAGATTATTAATATTATTACTATCGTAAGCGTGTACAAGTAAAGCTCTTTCTCTCTCTAATGCTTGAATTGTATGTCCAGATATTCTACTTCCATCTTCTGTGTAATAATCCAGTGCTTTAAATCTTTCTTCCTCTATTTGTGATTTTACTGAACCAAAGTTATCCAAAAAGTCATTTTCTGTTTCATTAACAAGAACTGTTTCTCTATATTTTTTTAGTAAATTTTTTACAAATTCTGTTACGTCATTCAAACTTCTATCCTGTTGTGCTATAAAGTCATTTATGGAATTATTTAAAAATTCAATAAAACCATTCATGCTTGATTTTGATAAAAGTTTATAATACAGTTTTTTTCCAAGAAGTTTTTTTAAAGAACTCCTGTATATTTCATTATTATTTATTTTTTTTCGAAAATAAATAGATCCTTCACGTTTATATATATACTTGAAATTCATAGACACCCTTTTGTTGAAGAGTGTTTTCAAATTTGAAAAATTTTATATTTATTTTTTGCAGTGACACAAAAGTAGCACAATCGGTAGCACAAAAAGTAGCACAAATCAAGAAGGTTGTTTTTGAAACTTTATTATAATCCCTAAAATAGGAGGTTGTAAGAGTTTCCGCCCCAAAAACACCCAGCCGCGAATACTATTTCTGCCATCATGGTAATACTCCTTATAATGGTGAGTATAACCTCTCTTCTTTTATAGAAGAATAAATTTAAAATGATAAAAATTTGTAAAAGAAAGTGGAAATTTTTGAGGGTTTATTTGAAGAAAAAAAGGAAGTTATGAGAGAGGTAACTCTCTCATAGGAGTGATTATTTTGCTTCTGGAACAGGTGTTGTTGCTTCAGCTTTCTTTTCTTCTTTTTTCTCTATTTTTTTTGCTTTACAAGTTTTTTTGTGAGCTTTTTTAGTTGTTTTACAAACTTTTTTTTCAGTTTTTTCCATTACCGGTTTTTCAGTTTTCATTTCTGCTTTAGTGTCAGATGCTGGCATTTCTGCTGCGAATAGTGATGTTAAGCCTAATGCTAATGCAAGTGTAATAATTTTTTTCATAGCGAGGATCCTTTTGTTTTTTTGAGTTTCACATCTCTGTGTTGACGAAATTATATGTTATGAAGTGTGAACTATTCGTGAATTTATAAGGAAGATGGAATGAGCTTTAGAAACTAGAGAATTTTTTAATCAATTAAATTATTGTATTATCACGCAAATATTTAAGGAATTTTGGATGAGTATATTTGCACTGCAGTCTCAAGCTGGCGGTTTTTTGGATGAAGATTTAAAACACTTCAATAAAAAATTTGATGATTGGTGTGTTCATTTTGAGCGTTATGACGATGCTATGCTTATCGTCGAAACACTCAAAAACCCCCATCGCATTGATATTGTCGAGATCACGCCGCTGAGTTATCCGCAATATTTTTTCCCAACACTTGAAGGCACAGTTCACACCACACGCCAAATCGGTCAAAAGATTATCTGCATCGTAGAGCCGTTTATGGGTTCTAGCTTTCGGTTAGTGATCTGTGATCTTTTAACAAAAACAACTAGAGTTACCAACACACACTATAAAAATGTATTAAGTGTAGAGGGTGCATTTGCCAATTTTACAGAGTGAAGCTCACTCCGCAGAGCAAAGCTCTAAAGCCGCTTTTACCGCGTTTATGTAGCTAAGTGTATGCGCTTTGTTTTGGTAGGCAATGTCAAATGCTGTACCGTGATCGACGGAAGTTCGGATGATTGGAAGGTTTAAAGAGACATTGATACTTTCATCAAAATAGAGTGCTTTAAGAGGTGCAAGACCTTGGTCATGATACATTGCACAGATATATTGCACTGTGTCTCTAAAATAGGGTGCAAAGGCTACATCTGGGACTATTGGGCCAAAAAAGAGCTCTTTGCCGATTGTTTTATTTGCATTTGAGATAGCTTTTTCTATCTCTCTTTCTTCATCTCCGATAGCGCCGTTATCTCCTGCATGAGGATTGAGTCCAAGCACTGCTACACGTTTATCGCCGATGCTTTTGTGAAGATTTAAAAGGAAGGGTGTGAGCTTTTTTTCTCTTATATGTAAGGCTACTTCACGAAGGGGAATATGTTCAGTAAAGAGTGCTACATAAAGCTTTTCGCATCCAAGCATCATGATGGCATCACGCTTGAAATAATCACGTAGCATATCCGTATGCCCTTTGTATTTTAAACCCGCCATCATCCACGCTTCTTTGTGAATTGGCATCGTTACCACCGCGTCACATTCTCCGCCCTCACAGAGTTTTATCGCTTCTAAAAATGAACGGTAGGAATACTCTCCGCTTTCTTTTGTGACTTTGGACGGTTCGATGTTTATGCTTAGATGTAAAGACTTGCATGCAAGAGTTTGAGGAAGTTCTCTATGCAAGAGTTTTGCGCCATTTTCAAGCACTTCATGATCTACACAGTACACGGGAGAACAAAGACGGCTGACTTCTTCGTGACATTTCAAAGCGATCTCTAAACCAACTCCGTTGATATCTCCGATACTGATGGCGATCTTTTTCATATTATGCGTTTACCAGTTTTTTCATCTCTTTGACTGCGGCATCTAGCCCAGTAAACACAGAACGCGCGATGATACTTTGCCCGATATTGAGTTCACTTATCTCTTTGATAGCAGTGATATGTTTGACATTGATGTAGTTTAGCCCGTGACCTGCGGCTACTTCAAGACCTAAAGATTTTGCATAAGTTGCGCTTTCTTGTAGACTAGCAAGTGCGTGTTCTAGGCGAGAAGCGAGTTCATAACGAGGAAGTTCAAGCTCTTTTACGCTGTGGTTTGAGTGGCTAAGTGCGGAGTTTAGCATCGCAAAAAGGTTTGCAAACTCTCCCGTGTGAAGCTCCACCATCTCAGCGCCAAGCTCTTTACTCTGTTTCATCGCTTCTTTTGTTGGATCGACAAAAAGTGAAACGGGAATAAGTGAATCATGAAGCTGTTCTATGGCAGCTCTTACTTCATCTTCATTTTTAAAGATATCAAGTCCGCCCTCAGTTGTGACTTCTTCGCGTTTTTCTGGTACTAAAGTTGCGCGGTGAGGTTGCAAGTCACAGACGATATCTAAGATTTTTTGATTGACCGAACACTCTAAGTTTACAGGCACAGCCGAAGAGGTAATAATCTTTTGCGCATCACTGTCTTGAATATGGCGTCTATCTTCTCTTAAATGGATAGTTATCTGATCTGCTCCCGCTTGAATCGCCGTGAAAAGTGCCATCATGATGTCAGGATCATTCACACGTCTCGCTTCTCTTAAAACCGCTACATGGTCGATGTTTACTCCAAGTGTCATTTCTCACTCCTTTTTGCATAAAATTCTTTTTTAAATTCAGCGTAATTGTCGGCTAAAATTGCCGCGCGAGCTTGCTTCATCAAATTCAAATAATAGTGAAGATTATGAATCGTTGCAAGTCTAAAGTAAGTTATCTCACGAGCGCGGAAAAGGTGGTTGAGATACGCACGGCTGTAACGCTTACATGTAAGACATTCACACTCTGGATCGATTGCTAAATCATCTGTTTTAAACTTCGCGCCTTTGATGTTGATCCTGCCAAAAGAGGTGAAAAGCGTGCCGTTTCTCGCATTTCTTGTAGGCATAACGCAGTCAAACATATCCACGCCGCGTTCGATATTTTCTACTAAATCCTCAGGCGTTCCCACACCCATCAAGTAGCGCGGTTTGTCCTCTGGCATGTATTGTACTGTGTGTTCTACAGTATCGTACATCTCATTGTTTAGCTCACCCACACTTAGTCCTCCGATAGCAAAACCATCATATGGAAGCGCGCAAAGTTCAGTCGCAGATTTGGTACGAAATGCTTTGTCAGTTCCACCTTGGATAATGGCGAAGATATTTTGCTCTGTGCCGATTCCCTCAGCCTGTTTGCCTCTAAAATACTCAATGCTCTCTTGCGCCCACTGAGTCGTTCTCTCGATAGAAACAGCGATACGCTCTTGAGTCGCTGGAAGTGCGACAAGGTCATCTAAAATCATCATGATGTCAGAACCTAAATTGAGCTGGATATCTATCACTTTTTGAGGTGTAAAGAAGTGTTTACTCCCATCAATGTGACTGCGAAACTCGATACCATTTTCCATAGGTTTTGAGATATCACTCAAGCTAAACGCCTGAAATCCGCCGCTGTCTGTTAAAAAGCTTTTTGGGTAAGTGGTAAACTTATGAAGTTTACCCATCTTTGCGACAACATCATCTCCGGGACGAAGATACATATGATAAGTGTTTGCCAAAATGATCTGCGCGCCAAGAAGCTCTTCCATATCAGCCATATCAAGAGCTTTGACACTTCCAAGTGTACCAACAGGCATAAATACGGGTGTTTGGATAGTCGAGTGAGCCGTCTTGATGGTACAAGCTCTCGCCTTGCCCGATGTTTTTTCTAAAGTAAATTCCATAAATTCTCTTTTACAATGGTAGGTTATTTTTTAAAGTTGCGAAATTATAACATCTGAACATAAAAAGGGTTATCATTTCAAAAAATAAACTCTCAAAGGTAAAAAAATGATTCTATATATACACGGTTTTGGAAGCAGTGCTGAGGGCACAAAATCAAAGCAGTTTCGCGAGTATTTTAAAAATCTGGGTGAGAGTTTTATTGCTCCATCGCTCTCTTATATTCCCGCTCTTGCCATCGGTACGCTTGAAGATATTATCGAAGCGAGCAGTGAAGATGTCAAGATCATCGGCTCCTCTTTGGGCGGATTTTATTCAATGTACCTTGCTCACAAATATAACCTCAAAGCAGTGCTTATCAACCCATCTATCTATCCAGAAATCACACTCAAGCGTGCCATCGGTCATGGAATGAGCTATTATGACAACAGCACATACGAGTGGAATCTCTTACATGTAGAGAGTCTCAAAAAATACAAAACAGATAAACTCAATCAAAAAAACATCATGCTCCTACTCCAAAAAGGCGATGACCTCTTAGACTACAAAGAAGCAGAACAGTTTTTGCCAGACTCAATGATGTTCATAGAGGAGGGCGGAAGCCACAATTTCGAGGGAATTGAGAGATATTATGAGAAGATAGAAGCGTTTTTAAAATGAGTTTGATTGAGAAAATTAGGTACAATATTTGTTAAAAATTAAATCTCACTGTTGTGGGAAGAAGTTTAAAAAGTTGTTAGTGAAAATGTAGTTTATCTTTAGCTATAATCACGCCAATGAAAAAGATACTAATAATCAGTGACAGTGAAATCGGCCGCCAATTTATAGAACGTGTGATAGATACTTATACAAGTGATAATATCTATTATATTGTTCAACCAAAAGCTGTTGAGTATGAAAATGCGAATCCTGCACGTTTTAAATTTTATGAATTTGATCCTACAAGCTTTCAAAAAATTTCCAATCTTTTAAAAATGGAATTTGTTCAAGCAATCATCACTATGGACAATATTACTGATGTTGAGTATACGATAAAAAATATCAGAACGATGAAAAAACAACTTCGTCTTATCGTTCTTGATCACTGGGGCTTTGAAAATAGAGATCCAAGTATTTTGTATGTAAAACAAAATGAGATTATGGCTTCAAGGATGATCGATTATCTTCCAAATATTCCAGTGACTGCAAAAAATGTTGGTCTGGGGCAGGGTGAAATCATGGAAGTGCTTGTTCCTTTTGGAAGCTCTTTTGTTTACCGCCACATTGGTGTTATAGAGCAACGTAAATGGAAGATCGTGGCTATTTACAGAAATAGAGAGCTTTTGTTACCGACAAGAAAGCGTATGATCCATCCAAATGACCTTCTACTTCTTGTAGGTGATCCTACTGTTTTAAAATCTGTTTATCGTGCCATCAAACGTGAGCTTGGACAGTTTCCTGAACCTTTTGGATCAAACCTTTATCTTTATATCGATATGTTTAAAGATAATAAAAAAAATATAAAAGATCTGCTTCGTCGTGCTTTATTTATACATAAAAGTTTCAAACATAAGCTTTATATCAAGGTGTTCAACGCAAGTAATATTGATCTTTTGTGGGCGATTAAAGATCTTAGTTCATATAATGTGGATATAGAGATCAACTATCAAGATGCCCCAATCGAAACAATTTTTCGTGCTGATATGAAAAAATATCATATTGGTTTAGTAATGGTTTCTAAAGACATTTTTAGAAATTATACGGCTAGAAATATGCTTTATGGTGCTCGTTTACCAGTATTGAAAATTGCAAACAGATCATTTTCAAGACTCAAAGATTCAGTTGCAGTGCTCAGTGAAAATAGAGATCTCGAAAAAGTTTCGACAACTGTCTTTGACATCTCTTCTCAAATGGGCTTTAACTTGGAACTTTTCAACTATACAAATGAACAAGATCAAAACAAAGAACAGGTTATAGAGCATTTTAATAATCTTGCTACGATCTTTTCAAAATCGATTAAAGTCACAAATAGTGATGGTAATCCTATCCGTGAACTTAGACAGAAAGAGAATTTTCTTCATCTTATGCCTTTTACTTCAAAAATCGTTGAAAGACAGATCTTTTCTCTTTTTTCTATTGACAGTGAGAAGCTTTATTTCAAGCTTGACGATTATCACCAAATCTTTATTCCTGTTCAGCTTTAGCCATCTGAATAGGTCTATTTCACACGTTTTTAAGTAAGAATAAAGTATTATCTATCACTTAATAATTTCATGTTTGGATGTAAAAAATGATTGTAGATATAACACTTAAAAAAGTCATAGATAACTCTTATAAAATAACAATAGACAAGCTCGCAGATCAGCGCTTTGACAAAAAAGTGGCAATCATCACAAATCCTACAGTTGCGGGGCTTCACCTGCGATATCTTCTAAACACAATAAGTGCAAAAGAACTTTATATCATTACAGTGCCTGATGGTGAAGAATACAAAAATCAGGCAAGCATAGATCTTATCTTAGAAAATCTTTTTAATCACCGCTTTAATCGTGGCTCTTTGCTCATCGCTTTTGGCGGTGGAGTTATTGGTGACATGACAGGTTACGCGGCGAGTATCTATCAAAGAGGGATCGATTTTATTCAGATTCCAACAACGCTTCTTTCTCAAGTAGATGCAAGTGTCGGCGGAAAAACAGGGATGAATAATAGTTTTGGTAAAAACTTAGTCGGCGCATTTCATCAGCCTCAAGCGGTATATATTGATCCCTATTTTCTCTCAACCCTTCCTTCACGAGAATTTGGTGCAGGAATCGCCGAGATTGTAAAAATGGCTGTGACTTTTAATGCAGAGTTTTTTACTTGGCTTGAAGAAAATGATCTTAACAGTGCGACAGTTTTAGCAGAAGCGATCAAAAAATCTGTAGAAACAAAAGCAAATGTCGTCTCAGAGGATGAAAAAGAAAAAGGGCTTCGAGCGGCTCTTAACTATGGTCATACCTTTGCACATGTAATAGAAAATGAGACAAATTACACTGGTTTTCTTCATGGAGAAGCTGTTGCTGTTGGTATGGTGATGGCAAATGATGTTTCTGTCAAACTTGGACTTTTAAAAGAGGAAGAGGCACTGCGCATCAAAAAACTTTTAGTCAAATACCGTTTGCCAGTGACTTATGCTATCAAAGATGTTGAGAGTTTTTATAATGCATTTTTTCTGGATAAAAAAAGCTCTGACAGCTCCATCACATTTATTTTAGCTGATGGCATTGGCGGTGTGAAGATCGCCGATGAAGTAGATAGCAAAATCATCAAAGACGTTTTAAATTCGTATAAGGTGATCTGATGAGTAAAATACTACTGGTTCTTCTTTGCGCCATTTCTCTTTATGCCAAAGCAATAGATAAAGATAATACAGCAACAAACGAAGCACTCTTAGCACAAAAACAGCATCTTATAGAAGAATATACAACCTCTCTTAATGACATCGATGATGAGATACCATCTGATAATATTTGGATAAAAAACTATAGTTCTTATCTCACATCACTTGAGGTAAAAAAGAATCTTGAAGAGATAAAGAGTCAGATCTCTGCTCTTACAAAAGAAAATAAATATGGCAAAAACTTTGATGAACTTGCTTCTTTACGCTCCAAGGAAAATATTCTCTCAAGTCAGATGACACAGTTTAAAAGTAAAGATTCAGCGCCTTTTTCGGAACTGTTAACTCCGCCGGAAATCTCTGAGATACCTTCCCTTAATAATCCTTTGGATATCTTTACAGGCTACTCTTTTATCAAGCAGATCAATAATAATTATGACGATTATATCAAGCAAAGAGAGAGTTTGGTAACTATGGTTGCACTCTTGGAAAAAAAGACAGCGGTGTATGAAAATCTGGCTGCGCTGCAAGATGATAACAAAACACAAAACAATCTCGAAGAGTTAAAAAAACAGCTTGACAGATTTTCAGTAGCACTTGATACTATCAACATCACACAGAGTGTGTATAAAAAACGGATCGAAGTAATAGAAATAAATATCAATAAAAAAATAGAAGAACAGATTTATAAACTGATGAAGATAGGGATTATCATCGTTATACTTTTTGTTATTCTTTTTTTATTTAAACTTATTATTAAAAAATATATCAAAGATAATGAGCGTTTTTATACAGCAAACAAGATCATTACTTTTGTGAACTTTACGGTCATACTTTTAATCCTCTTTTTTAATTACATAGAAAATGTCAGTTATTTAGTTACTATTCTCGGCTTTGCATCGGCGGGTATTGCTATCGCTATGAAAGACTGGTTTATGAGTATTCTTGGATGGCTTGTGATCGTTTTTGGCGGAAGCATCCATGTAGGCGACAGAATTCGTGTGGATATGGATGGAATGATCTATGTTGGTGATGTTATGGATATATCTTTACTTCGTATGACTATTTTAGAGGATATCACTCTCTCTTCTATTATGAAAAATCGCCGTGCAGGACGTATTATTTTTATTCCAAATAATTATGTCTTTACAAGGATGATAGCAAATTATACGCATCACTCATTAAAAACAGTGTGGGATGGCATCGATATTGTGATCTCTTTTGACTCAAATCATAAGAAAGCAATGCATATTTGTAAAGAGATTACTCGTAAGTATTCTAAAGGTTATACGGATATTACCCGTAAACAGCTCAATAAACTCAGAAGTCATTACAGCTTGAAAAATACCAATGTAGAACCTCGTATTTTTTCGTTTATAGAGCCAAACGGGATTGTGATAAGTTCTTGGTATTTGACAAATGCGTATGGAACTTTGACTCTTAGAAGTACCATATCTTTGGAGATAGTAGAAGAGTTCAATAAGGCAGACGATATCACGATAGCATATCCAACGCAACGCTTACATGTAGAAACATCACAAAGAAAAATGCCAGAAGTACCAGAGGAAAATGTATGAGAAAAAAAGTTTACTTTAAAACATTTGGATGTCGAACAAACCTTTTTGACTCACAAGTTATGATGCAAAACTTGGAAGATTTTGATATCACAGAGGATGAGAGCGAAGCAGATGTTGTCGTTGTAAACTCTTGTACCGTGACAAATGGTGCGGATACAACGGTGCGCTCTTATGTGAACCACATAGAAAAAAGCAGTGGAGCGAAGGTGTTTCTTACAGGATGTGGAGCACATACCAAGGGTGAAAAACTTTTTGAAAACAAGAAAGTTTTTGGTGTTTTTGGACAAAGCGAAAAACAAAAAATCAATATGCTTTTAAAAGAAAACACACCCTTTTATGAACTTGGCGATTTAAACTTTGTGGATGATGCGGTTGTTGAAGAGTTCATCGGAAAAAGTCGCGCTTTTATCAAGATTCAAGAGGGATGTAATTTTAGATGTAACTACTGCATCATCCCTTTTGTACGTGGCGATGCTAGAAGTCTGGATGAAAAAAGAATCCTTGAACAGGTGTATAGACTTTCATCTAACGGTTTTGGAGAGTTTATCCTCACAGGCACAAATGTCGGAAGTTACGGAACAGGCGAGGGTACAAATATCGCTCGTCTTATGAAGCAGATGAGTCAAGTCAAAGGTGTAAGACGCATCCGAGTAGGCAGTTTGGAACCTATCCAGATCAATGATGAGTTTAAAGAGATACTTGGCGAACCGTGGCTTGAAAAGCACTTACATGTAGCATTGCAACATACTTCACCAGAGATGCTTAAACTGATGAATCGACGTAATCGCTACGAGAGTGATTTCAAGCTTTTTCATACTTTGGCAGAAAAAGGTTTTGCACTTGGAACAGACTATATCGTAGGGCATCCGGGAGAGAGCGAAGAACTTTGGCGTGAAGGAATTGAAAACGTAAAAAGATTGCCTTTGACACATCTGCACGCTTTTAGCTATTCAAAACGTGATGGAACGCCCTCTGCTATGATGAAAAATGAGGTCAGTGGCAATATCGCAAAAGAGCGCTTGCATGAGCTAAGCTCTGTTGTCGATGCTAAAAACTTAGAGTTTAGAAAAGCATTTGTGGGTGAACTCGATGTGCTTATTGAGAGTCAAAGAGAAGATGGACTTTATCAAGGGTTTGATCAGCATTTCAACAAAGTAGTTATAAAATCAGATGAAGATCTCAGTGGAAACTGGCTTACATGTAAGGAATTTGAGGTGAAAGATGAGTATAACTATGTTCAAATCTAAATATAACAATATCGCTCTTTATGCTTCGGCTTTTATTATCATTGTATTGATACTTTTCGCCGTGTTTCGAGACACTTCAAACCCGATAACACTTAATGATGCACAAAAAATACTGCTCGATCATACAGTGACAAATGTCATCGCTACAAAAGAGTATGTCTATCTAAAAACAAAAAAAGATATCTATAAAATAGCAACTTCTCAGGTGACACCAGGGCTTTTTGCAGATTATAAAGTTGAGATAGAAGAGGGGCATTCTGAACTTACTACTTTACTTTATGTTATTTTATTTCTAGGTGCTGGATCTTATGCGTTTCGCTGGTACCAAAAAAATGGCTCAGGATTAAAGTTTGGATCTTCCAGAATATCGGATGTTACAGCACCTATTGCATCAAATGAACCGATCCAAGCGATAAAACCAAATATCTCTTTTGATGATATCGGTGGGATCAGTGAAGTAAAAGTAGAACTTTCAGAGATTATCGACTTTATGAAAAACCCAAAACGTTATCGTTCTTTTGGAGCAAGAATGCCTCGTGGTGTTTTACTTGTAGGTCCTCCTGGTGTGGGAAAAACTATGATTGCCAAAGCGGTTGCTCATGAAGCGGGCGTACCATTTTTCTACCAAAGTGGTGCTTCTTTTGTGCAGATCTATGTGGGAATGGGAGCAAAAAGAGTACATGAGCTCTTTTTAGCAGCGAAGAAAAATGCGCCTGCGATTATCTTTATAGATGAGATCGATGCTGTGGGTAAAAAGCGTGATGGAAATCGTAATGATGAACGTGAAGCAACGCTCAATCAACTTCTCACCGAGATGGACGGATTTGAAGAATCAAGCGATATTATCGTCATTGCTGCGACAAATAAAATAGATGTCTTAGATAGTGCCTTACTCCGCGCGGGACGTTTTGACAGACGTATTTTCGTTGATCTTCCTACAAAAGGAGAACGTGCTTCTATCATTGCAAAATATTTAGCTCCAATTCCAAATGAAACAGATATCAATATTTTAGCAAATATGACAGTGGGCTTTAACGGTGCATCTTTGGCTGCACTTGTCAATGAAGCGGCATTGCTTTCACTACGTCAAAATGGTACGCAAGTGACAATGGAACATTTTTATCAGGTCAAAGATAAAGTGATGTTTGGTAAAAGAAAACTGCTGATGCTCAGTGATGACCAAAAAGCGCATCGCATATCGTATCAAGCTGGCAAAGCAGTTGCTGCGACACTTTATAATATAGATTTTGAAAAGCTCTTGCTCTCGAATGAGTCGATGACACCGCCTGTGACTACACCGCTATTAAAACATGAGATAGAAGCACGTATTCGAATGCTTTTGGGCGGTATGGCCGCGTGTGACTTAAAGTATGGCGAGCATTCAAGCAGTGCCAAGATCGATCTTGATGAAGCAAAAGAAAACGTGAAAGAGATGATAGAAGGGTTTGGGATGGGAGAGACTTTATTAGCATCACAAAGCCAAGAAGATCTCCTCATGAAGAGACTTTATGAAGAGACGAAAGAAAGTATTAGTGGCTTTAGAAGCGTATTGCAATACGTCGAAGAGATACTTTACGAGCGTGAAAGTATTACAAAAGATGAGATTGAGGCAAAGCTAGATGGTTTACTATAGCGGATTTTCTCTCAAAGATGACAGTTCTTTTTTTGAAAAATATCTAAAACAAAGTGACTATAACGTTGCTGGATTTAGTTATGGCGCAATCAAAGCTTTTGAATATATCCTTACATGTAAGGAAAGAATTGACACGCTTCAGCTTTTTTCTCCCGCATTTTTTCAGACAAAGCCTCAAACATTTAAACGTGCACAGATGATGGCATATAAAAAAGATAAAGAAAAGTATCTAAGCCAGTTTATACAAGGGTGTTTTGAGCCAAATGAACTCAAAAAGACTTCACATATAAGCACTAAAGTGAGTGAACTCCAAGAGCTTTTGCACTATGAATGGGACAGTGAGAAGCTCAAAGAGATCGCATCTTGCGGCGTGCAGATAGAGGTGTATTTAGGAAGTGAAGACAAGATCATAGATGTGGCAGGTGCAAAAGAGTTTTTCTTGCCATACGCCACAACCTATGTCATCAATGGCGCAAACCACTTTTTACAAATAGATTAGGAGAAATTATATGGCAGATATCAAAATAGGTGTTATCACAGCAAGTGATAGAGCAAGTGCGGGAATTTATGAGGATATCTCGGGAATGGCGATTCAAGAGACGATGAAAGATTATTTGGTTAGTGAATTTGAGATCGTTTACAGATGTATTCCCGATGAGCAAGATGTAATCGAAGCAACGATGAGGGAGCTTTGTGATGATGAGGGATGTTGTCTTGTTGTCACAACTGGTGGAACAGGTCCAGCGCTTCGTGATGTGACGCCTGAAGCGACTGAGAATGTATGTCAAAAGATGATGCCCGGTTTTGGAGAGTTGATGCGTCAAGTAAGCTTGCAGTATGTTCCAACAGCGATTCTCTCCCGCCAAACTGCGGGCATTCGCGGAAAATCACTTATCATCAACTTGCCTGGAAAACCAAAATCTATAAGAGAGTGTTTAGATGCAGTTTTTCCGGCAGTCCCTTATTGTATAGACCTTATAGAAGGACCTTATATTGAGACGAATGAAGCAGTTATGAAGGCTTTTCGTCCAAAGAAATAGAATTTCTATAAAGAGATTCTAATCCCTACAGGACAGTGATCCGAACCTATGACTTCTGGTAGTATAAAAGCATCTTCAAGATTTTCTGCCAGATCCTCTGAGATGAAAAAATAATCTATTCTCCAGCCGACGTTGTTGGCTCTTGCATTGGCTCTATAGCTCCACCAACTGTAAGCATCTGCTACGTCTCCATGCACATATCTAAAAGTATCGATATAACCATGAGATAAAAATTTGTCTATCCAAGCTCGCTCGATTGGTAGAAATCCGCTTGTCTTTGAGTTTGCTTTTGGATTTTTAAGATCTATCTCGCGATGAGCCGTGTTTACATCTCCACAGATGATAATAGATTTTCCCTCCTCTCTAAGTTTTTGACAATACTCTAAAAAATCATCATAAAATTTCATTTTCACATCTAGTCTTTCATCATCTCTTTGACCGTTTGGAAAGTAGACATTAAAAAGCGCGATATCTCCAAAATGCTGTTCAACAACACGACCTTCATTTAGGAGATCAATATGCTTACATGTAGAGTTAAAATCACTCTTGATTGCCGAAAATGTGGCAGTTCCTGAGTAGCCTTTTTTGTCGGCACTGTTCACTAAAACCTCATTATGCTGTTTTAAAAAAAGAGTGTCAGGAATCTGCTCGGGCAAAGCTTTTATCTCTTGAAGACAGAGAATATCAGTGTCTCTTTCATCTATCCATTTAAGTGCTTCTTTAGATGCGACAGCGCGGATACCATTAACGTTCCATGAGATAATTTCTATTGAGTTTGACACTTGTAACCTTTAAAACATTTAAGTTGAATTTTTTTATTCAGAAGAGAGGGAAAGAAGCGTCAAAGACGCGTGAGCCTTCTGCTGAAGAAAACTCAGTGTTAGCGTAACCAAAGGAATTTACTTCCTTTGGTGTTTAAATTAGATAAAATCTACTTTTGTAACGTGGTGTTTGAGACCTAACTCTTCATTTGTGCAACCAAGAGCCAAACCTAGCATTTGTTGCATATGAAGAACTGGAAGTGAAACTTCACGACCGATTGCAACTGATGCATGATGCGTTTGTGTGTCAAGCTTCAAGTGACAAAGAGGACAGGGTGTGACCATCCAGTCGGCGTTTGCATCCATCGCTCCAGCAACAGCGTTTCCAGTAAGGATAGCCGCAGTGCGAGGCGCTTGAAGTTCAGCGTGGAAACCACAACATTTATTTTTTTCAGTATAATCCACATTGACACCACCACAAGCGATGATAAGATCATCAAGTGAAGTAGGGTTATACGGATTTTCCGCTTTTTTGTGAGTTTCATTTTGAAGCTCTGAGGGGCGGATATTGTGACAACCGTAAAATGGTGCAATATTAAATTGGCTTAATGGTTTTACAACCATCTCTTTTATCTTATCAAGACCGAAGTCATCTATAATAGCGTATAAAAAGTGAATTACTTGTGAAGTACCTTTGTACTCCAAACCAACTTCACCAAGCTTCGCGTTAACTTTTGCTTTTAGCTCCGCATTATTATCAAGTCTGTGTTTTGTCATAGCACTGTTGAGCTGACAGGTATTACAGATTGTAACCATGGTAAGACCATGTTTTTCAGCATATGCGATATTACGCGCATTTAAAACCAAAGATAAAAAGTCATCATAATCTTGTAAGTGAGATGCGCCACAACAAGAAGCTTCAGTCAACTCGATCAGTTCGATTCCAAGTTTGTTAGCAACTGCCATGGTCGACATCATTTGCTCAGGAGTACTCTCTTTTGCCGTACAGCCTGTAAAAAGTGCGTATCTTAATTTTTCCATACCTATTACTCCCTAGAACTTTGCTGTTGATGATGATTTAACAAGTTTTTTGATCTCATCTAAATTTTTTGATTTTGGCATATTCCATGGCAATACTATTTTGCCTTTTGTGAACATTTTGATAGCAACTGGAACATGTTTCAACACTCCGATATTTCCCTCAGAGTAGCGAACAAGTTCACCCTCATCAAGTAAACCGTGTTTTGCTATAGAATGTTTGAATCCAACTGCGTGACGTGTTGCAACATTATTTGTTGCAACAGCTTTAGCAAAAATCATATTATGAAGTTTTGTGATTTTCTCAATCGGATTGACATCTTTTGGACACGCTTCTTGACACTCAAAACATTTCACACAATCCCAAACGCCTTGGAATTCTTGATTGACTTCACTTAGACGAGAAGTCCCAGCTTCATCACGAACATCAGCTTCAAAACGGTATGCTGCAGCAAATGCGGCAGGTCCCATAAAGTCATCATTAATCTCAACAACTGGACATGCATAGTGACAAGCACCGCATTGGATACAAAGATCCGCATCCATAAGATTTTCAACTTCTTCTGGTGAAACTAAATGCTCAGCTTCAGGATTTTCGTCGATTTTACTTACTAAAAACGGCTGAACTTTTGCATGTTTTTCCCAAAAATCAGCTTTGTCAATTATCATATCTTTTACAGCACGTTTTATGCTGAGTGGTTCTAAAATGATCTCATTACCAAAAAGCTCGATCATATCTTTCATACTCTCTTTACATGCAAGAGTAGAACGTCCGTTTACTTTGATGGCACAAGCACCACATATTCCATGGCGGCAGCTACGACGGTATGAAAAACTTCCGTCATGATCCCATTTGATTCTGTTTAATATATCAAGTACAACCTCTTCAGAAGTGACTTCCATGTTATATTCTTTATAATATGGAAGATAATCTTCATCAGCATTGAAACGAAATACTTTAAAAGTTACATCTTGTGTAGTTATTTTATGAGTACCCATAGTCTGTAATCTCCTTAGTAAGTTCTTGCTTTTAACTCATGTTTACCAAGAGTTACCGGCATATAATCAAGTGTTAAATCGCCGTTTTTATCCATATAGGCCATTGTATGTTTAAGGAAGTTTTCATCATCACGCTCTGTAAAATCTTCTCTATAGTGAGCACCACGACTCTCTTTTCTCGCCACTGCACATTCCACGATAAATGCAGAATAGTCAAGCATATGTCCAAGTTCAATCGCTTCTTGAAGTTCAGTATTGAAAACTTTTGATTTATCTTGGATACGGATGTTTTTAAATCTTTTATGAAGCTCTTTTACTTTTGCTACAGCAACGTCAAGAGATTCCTGAGTTCTAAATGCACCAGCATTATGAGTCATACACTCTTGTAGCTCTTCTCTTATGGATGGAACTGTTTCAGTGCCGTTGTTATTTAGCATCCATTCGATCTCTTTAAGTGCAGTTTGTGCATCTTCTTGAGTCGCTTTTCTTAAAGGAATGCTGTCAATATCTTCAACCATTGTTTTACCAACGAAACGTCCGAATAAAAGAGCTTCTAGAACAGAGTTTGCACCAAGACGATTTGCACCGTGAACAGAGACACAAGAACACTCACCAGCAGCGTAAAAACCTTCTACAAATTCAGTATTGTTTTTACGAACATGCCCAGGAATATCCACTGGAATACCACCCATAGAGTAGTGAGCAGTCGCAGAGATGAGGATTGGTTCTTTAATCATATCAAGACCAAGGAAAGTGATAGCAAGATCACGAAGTTCCGGTAATCTTTCCATAATCAAATCTTTTCCTAAATGTGTTACATCAAGGTAAACAGCATCTTGTCTTGGACCAACACCACGACCTTCACGAATCTCATTCATGATTGCACGGCTTACAACGTCTCGAGAAGCTAGTTCAAGTGCATTTGGAGCGTATTTTTCCATGAATCTCTCGCCAAGAGAGTTGAACAAACGTCCACCCTCACCACGAGCAGCTTCAGAGATCAAAACACCGTTTCCAGAAAGTCCTGATGGGTGAAACTGAACAAATTCCATATCTTCTAGTGGAAGACCGTGACGTGCTACTATTGAAAGACCATCACCAGTGTTTGCATGCGCATTTGAGTTGATCTTAAATGAACGAGCGTAACCGCCAGTTGCAAAAAGAACAGATTTTGCATTGAAAATCGCCATCTGCATATCGCGGATATTAAATGCTACGATACCTGATACTTTTCCATCTTTATAGATAAGATCAGCAGCGTACCACTCATCCCAAAACTTTACGCCAACACGAAAAGCTTGCTCATACATTGTTTGTAAAAGCGTCAAACCTGTTCTGTCTTTTGCATAACATGCACGAGGAGAAGACTGTCCACCAAATGGACGTTGCGCAATCTTTCCATCATGAGTACGGCTAAAAGCAGCACCCATTCGCTCAGCCCAACGAATCGTTTCAGGTGCTTTTTGGCACATAAACTCGACTGCATCTTGGTCAGCTAAATAATCAGAACCTTTTACGGTATCAAACTCATGTAGTTCTATACTATCTTTGTCGCTTAAAGCGGCATTGATCCCACCTTGTGCTGCACCTGAGTGAGAACGTAGAGGGTGTAATTTTGTAATAACAGCAACACTTTTACCAGCACTTTGTAGTTCACGAGCAGCTGCACATCCAGCGAGTCCAGCTCCAACGATAACTGCATCATAAGTATAAATAGGAATACTCAATTTGCCTTCCTTTTTAAGAGAATTAATGTTTTTATTGTATCGGGATATAACTTGTGTAAGGTTAAAAGTGTAGATTATTTGTCGGAAGTTTTAGTATGTTACTATTTGAACCACTTATAAGTTCTCTGGAGTATAAAGTGATTAGATTTGTAACAGATTAGAATCTTTCTGCATGCTCGCGTATCTTAGCAATACGATTTTTTCCAGCTATTTTTGCAGTTTGGAGTATCTCTTTGGCTTGTTTTATTGCGTCATCTAAAGATTTATTGTTTGGTTTTATAAACAGTCCTCCACTCAGAGTAAAGGTGACAGTACCCCCTTGAGGGTTATTGAAAACAGTTTCTTCTATACTTTTTCTCATAGCCTCACAATCATCAAAACTTTTAGTTTTTGTATCTCTTGAAAGTATCACGGCAAATTGATCATACTCTATGCGAGCTATGACGTCTGTTGGTTGTTCATACAAAGAGAGGATGAAAGAGATTTTTTTGAGTACAGATTGTGTATATTCTTTGGAAAGAGTTTTTTCATACTCTTTGAAGTTATCTATCTCAAAAACACATACAGCAGTGTAATTATTTTCTTTGAGCCCTTTCTTTTCTGCATATGACTGGATCATCCCTTTATAGTTTTTAATTCCTGTCACAGGATCAATCATACTTGGGTTTTGACTTAAAGTGGGTTTTCTTACCATTCTCATTTTGATGGCATCTACCTCTTTTGTCACAATTAATTCAGATGATCTTTCACTACCTATGGAAAAGAGAGATTTAATATCATTATAGATAACTGTTAATTTTTTAGAGTAAAATAATGCCCCTGCAAGCATTAGGAAAAGAGTTGCATAAACAATCCATTGTGTAATGGAGAATTTTTTATAGTCATCATCTAGATTGTTTGCAATCATCTCATTGAGCTGATTTAAGAGAGCGATTTTTGCAATCGTGAGTTCACTAAGTCGTTGTGAGAGATTTTCATCTTTTTTTTGATAGTAACTGTTGGCTTTGGATATATATGTATCTTCGAGTAAAGAGAGCTCTTGTATATAATTCTTATTTTCATGATTTAAACCTAAAGCCTTGCTTAAAAAGTCATCCGCAGTTGTGGATGTTAAAAAGATGAGATTTGTTTTAAGTTGGGCACCTAAACCTTCTGAATTAATAATGCTGTAATCAAGATCAGATCTTCCAAGTTTATAGATCTTATTTACAAGTGCTTTTTGTTCTTCAAGTTGTTTTGTTTTTTCATACGATGAATATTGGTTGAGTTCAATCAAAGAGATTAAAATTAAAAAAGCCGTCATAACGGCGAAAAAAAACTTTATATTTTTAAAAACATTCAGTATGGAAAATTTCATAATTTGTACCTTTTTGTATTGCATATAGATTTGAATAAATAAGCAAACCATTTTATTGTGTTGTATTTTAACACAAAGTTACTAACAAAATAGTGTTTACACTCTTAAATGAGCTCGATATATAATGTAAGTGTAACATAATCATTAATTATATAGAATTCGCTTATGAATAAAGAAGATTATTTTATATCGTGTTTTAGCAAAAAGACAAAACATATCGGTGATGATGGCGCTTTAATAGATGGCTATGTTTACTCAAAAGATGCTTTTTTTGAAAATGTCCATTTTAAACGTGAATGGATGAGTTTAAAAGAACTGGCATATAGAGCAATGATGGTCAATATCAGTGATGCGATTGCTATGAATGCAAAGCCGCTTTACGCACTTTTAGCAGTTGCAATACCTAAAAATATGAGTAAATCTGACATGAAAGATTTGTCTGATGGGTTTATAAAAGCGGCGCAAAAATATGGCATAGATATCATTGGTGGCGATACCATTGCAAATACAAAGCTCGATATCAGCGTGACAATCATCTCCAAAACAAAAAATCCGCTGCTTCGTCGTGGGATGAAACAAAATCATCTTTTAGCCTACACAGGTAAGCTTGGAAATTCCAAAAAAGAGCTTCAAAAACTGCTTCGCGGCGGGAGTTTACATAGTAAGTCAAAGTTTCGAAATATTATTTTAAGAGATCAATTCATCTCTACATGTAAGCGATATTTGAGTGCTGGAATGGACATTTCAGATGGTATTTTTAGTGATTTGGGTAAACTTTCATCCGTTAACTCTTTAGGATATAAATTTTTAAAAAATATTTCTAAAGATATTGGCTGTAGCGGTGAAGAGTATGAGATGCTTATCTCCTTTGATGTACGACAAAAAAAAGCTCTTTTAAGACGCGCGGCGCAGACGAGAACACCACTCACTCTATTTGCAAAAGCAACAAGAACAAATTATAAAAATAGATGTAAATCACATCATTTTTAAAGATAAATTTAAAAGGTACCTATGAACCGTTTTTACAGTATGAATCACTCCCCGATCGATTTTATTTTTAAACAAACTGCCCGAGATTTCGTGGTCGAAGAAATTCCTCTTTATGAGTTTAGCGGCGAGGGTGAGCATTTAGTCTTACATATAAGGAAGAAAAACCTTACAACGTGGGAGATGATAGACAAGATTTGTGTGCATCTTGGCATCAAAGCAAAAGAGGTCGGTTACGCTGGTCTTAAAGATAAAAATGCGATGACAAAACAATATATTTCTTTAGAAAAGAAGTATGAAGAAAAGATGCAAAGTTTTGAGCATCCAGATATCAAGATCATCTCAACAACGTATCATAATAACAAAATCCGTACAGGACATTTAAAAGGCAACAGATTTTTTATCCGTCTTAAAAAAGTAAATCCTACAAATGCGAAAAAAATCTCTTTGGCGCTTAAACACATCAAAGATTTCGGGTTACCAAACTATTTTGGTTATCAGCGTTTTGGAAATGATGGCGATAACTATATCTTGGGAGAAAAAGTTGCGCGCGGTACTGCAAAAGAGCGTAATCCTAAGATAAAAAAACTGCTTATTAACTCTTACCAAAGTCATCTTTTTAATATTTGGCTCAGTCGTCGTTTGGAGATAAATAAACTTGTTGAGAGTTTTTCTGCCGCAGAACTTGTAGAAACACTCAATCTCCCTTTGCACNCATTGACTGCCATGAAAGAACAAATGCATCCATTTAAGATAATCATGGGCGATGTGATCGAGCATTATCCTCATGGTCGTCTTTTTAACTATGAAGGCGATAAAGAAGATATTAAAAGATTTGAAGAGCGTAATGTTTCTGTAACAGGACTTTTATGTGGCAAAAAAGCTTGGCTTGCAAAAGATGATGCTTGGACGTTAGAAAAAGATTATAACGAGACGATAGCCGCAGATGGCGCGCGCCGTTATGCTTGGATATTTCCAGAGGAAGTGGAGGGTGAATATAAAGAGCAAGAAGCTTGGTTTGAACTTCATTTTTCTCTCCCAAAAGGCTCATATGCAACAGTTCTGATCGAGGAATTGGCTAAAAAGGAGATTCGCTCATGAGTAAACACATCACAAGTTTGATATCACAAAATTTTGGAAAGTTTGCGTCATGTGAGTTTTCGCCTTGGTTTCAAAAAATCGTAAATCAAAGTTATGTTTCTTTGATGGGTTTAGATATGAGTGAGTTCCACGCACCTTCATCATACAAAACACTTAACAAACTTTTTACCCGTAATCTGCGTGAACCAAGACATTTTAGCCTTGATGGAAATGACTTTATTTCTCCGTGTGATTCGCTTATCTCAGAATGTGGTGATTTGGATGAAAGCTACGCGCTTCAGATCAAAGGGATGGAGTATTCTACCGATGAGCTTTTAGGCGAAAACTTCACAAAAGAGGAGAAAGAGAGAATTCATAACGGACAGTTTATCAATTTTTATCTTTCCCCAAAAGATTACCACCGTTACCATATTCCTATGAATCTTAAAGTCTTAAAAGCTGTGCATATTCCGGGAAAACTTTATCCGGTAAATATGCCATCACTTAAAGGTCGTTTGAATCTTTTTATAGAGAACGAACGTGTAGTCATCAAATGTGAAACACTTGAGGGCAAAATCTTTTATATGGTTTTAGTCGGTGCTTTAAATGTTGGTGTGATGCAGGTTTCTTTTGAACCGCGTATCAAAACAAATGCCGATGCAGAAGTTCAAAGCGTGTATGAATATCAAGATTTGTATCTCAATAAAGGCGATGATTTTGGCTGTTTTGAGATGGGTTCGACCATCGTTATCGTGAGTGAAGAGCGAATGTTTGATCTACATGTAAAGAGTGGAGATAATGTTCTCTATGGTCAGACTATAGCAAAACTCGGATAAGCAACCATGTATGAAGCTATCATTACGGTTTCAAGCCTTTTTGTAGGGGCTTTTTCTATCTACTTTTTTGTTTTTAAAAGTGTAAAAAATAAATACGATAGTGAACTTTTTGAACTCAAAGAGGCGTATGAAGCAGAGCGTCAAAACAGTAGTGAACTCGGAAGTAAAAATGCGGTTTTGCAAGAGCGTTTAAGAAGTTCTGAACAATATGCAAGAGAAAAACTTCAACTTTTAGAAGAAAATAAAGAGCATATGAAGCTTGAATTTAAAGAGCTTGCAGACAATATCTTAAAAACAAATTCCGAAAAATTTTCCACTCAAAACAATGAAAATCTCACAAAAATGATTACGCCTATCAAAGAGCAATTTGATGCTTTTAAAAAGCAAATCAATGATGTCTATATCAAAGAAACTCAAGAGCGTTCTATGCTTCAAAGTGAGATAAAAGCGATCAAAGAGATCAATCATCAGATGAGCAATGATGCCAAAAATCTTACACGCGCACTCAAAGGCGAGAGCAAAAAGCAGGGAATTTGGGGAGAGATGATCTTAGAAAGTGTGCTTGAAAACTCAGGACTTCGTGAGGGGCACGAGTATGAGAGAGAAGCAAGCTTTATCCACGAGGGCGACAGCAATCGTTACCGTCCTGATGTGATCGTGCATCTTCCTGATACGAGAGAGATTATTATCGATGCAAAAACCTCACTTACGGCGTATGAGCAGTATATCAATGCAGACGAAGAGAATAGGGCAACTTTTGCATCCTTACATGTAAGCTCTATGAAAAAGCATGTGGATGAGCTCAGTGCAAAAGACTATACGAAACTCAAAGGGATTGAGACTTTGGATTTTATCTTTATGTTTGTGCCTATTGAAAGCGCTTTACTTATGGCGATGGAACAAGATCCGACGCTTTTTGACTACGCTTTTAAAAAGAGAGTTGTAATGGTTGGGCCAACAACTTTGATGGTTTCACTTCGTGCTGTGGAAAACACTTGGAAGTATGAGCATCAGCAAAAAAATGCTCAAGAGATAGCAAAACGGGCAGGGCTTTTATTTGACAAGTTTGTTGGATTTTTAGAGAGTGTTGAAAAGCTTGGAAAACAGATAGTGACAGTTCAAAAGACATATGATGAGACCTATAACAAGTTACATGTAGGCGCTGGAAGTATTACGACACAGTTTCAAAAGTTAGAAAAACTCGGAGCGGCAACGAATAAAAGTATTCCTGAGCATATCGTAAGACAGATAGAAGATTAGGAAGTTATGGTCTGTAAAAAGTCCTACAAAAGATAAGTATATCTTTATATAGGATTTTTTTAAAATTTTATAAATGTAGTTTTAGTAACGATCGCGGTGATTTCTGTCGTCATCTCGACGATGGTCACGATCATCTCTGCGATCATCTCTATAATAATCACGACGGTCATCTCTATGATTATACATATCTCTATGAGAACGATGTTGTCTATTATATTCTATAGGTTCATCATAATAACGATTATTGGTATGTACCACGTTTACTGTTCTGATAGGTTGAGAATTTCTATCATATATGACACCTCTATCTCTTGAAGAATCATCTCTAGAGCCAGCTGCTGCACCTACTGCACCGCCAAGACCTCCGCCAATTATTGCACCATTTGTACCACCTATTGCTGATCCAACAGCAGCACCTACACCTGCGCCTATCATACCGCCAATAACTGCACTTCCATCTACATCTCGAGCTTGAATCCCGACGCTAAGTAGTAAGGTGCATAAGGTTACTAAAATTTTATTCTTCATAAGTAATCTCCTTTTATGATTTGAAATTATACACAAGATACAAAAACAACGCTTATCAAGATTTTATTCTAAGTGCTAAGAGAGCAAACAAAGATGTAATACTCATCATAATAAATATAGGTGTTAATTCTGCTGTATGTATCAAAGATGCCAAAAATCCGATGAAGCCGGCAATGGTGAATTCGGTAACTCCAATAACAGAGTTTGCGATGCCGCTGTCATTTTTAAAATACTCCAACGCCGTAGCAATTCCATTTCCGAAAATAATTCCTAAAATCCCGACATAAATGGTCATCGTTAAAGTGATGGCTACTAAATTTGGAGCTGTATATGCAATGAGAGAGAGGATCATTCCCGCAGTAAACTGGATAAAAAGTCCGACTTTTAAAATATTTTTTGGTTCATATCGTTCTACTAGTTTGATATTGTAGCGAGTAAGTAAGATCATCACTAATACATTGACTCCAAAAAGAAAAGGGAAAAGTTGTTTTGAAACACCAAAATAGCTTATATAGATAAAACTTGATTTTTCAATGAAGATAAACATACCTGAAAAGCCAAATGAAAGAGCGATGATAAATCCAAGTGCATCTTTATGGGTTAAAACTCTTTTATATGCTTCTAAGACCTTCGATTTTGTAGGTGTGCCAGTTTCAACCAAGTTAAACAAAAGTGCAACTAAGACGAAGAGCGAATATAATCCTAAAAATAAAAATATGATGTTCCACTCAAAATAAGAGATAATCAAAGCTCCAAGTGATGGCGCGATCATAGGTGCTAACATCGTGATTGATGCGATGGACGAGAAAGCTTTTGCCGCTTCTTTGCCGTGGAAAATATCTCTTACCATAGCAGAAGAGTTTACGATGGCTAGTCCCCCTGAAAATGCTTGAATCGCGCGAAAGATATAAAGTTCTTGCAGTGAGGCAGAAAAATAAAGCGCAAAGTTGGCTAAAGTGAAGATACTTAGACCTATAAGAGCGATTTTTTTTCTGCCGTATCTATCTGAGAGTGCTCCACCAAAGAGTTGTCCTATGGCAAAAGAGATCAAGAAGATGCTTATAGTCATCTCGATTTTGCTGATATCTACATGTAAAGATCTAGCGATATCAGGCATTGAGGGTAGATACATGTCAATGGAAAGTGGAGTTACCGAAGTAAGAAGCGCGAGTAAGACTATAAGGAGGGTGTAATTGTTCGTAGTTTTCATAAAGGGATTATATCCATTCTTATCACTTTGGGCAGGAATAAAGATATAATTCGCCTCAAAAAAAAGGATACTAATGCTAAAACGCTTTACTTTAATAGTGTTTCTTCTCGTTGGATCTCTTAGCGCGACAGATCTTTCTACAATGGATTCTTTTCGTTCTAAAGTTTTAACTTCTGCTGTTTCTCTTTACTTTCAAGCTAGAGGATATGGTACTGTTGAGAATGCTACTGTGGATACAACGAAAAAGACGCTAAATTTTATTCTTGCACCTGAGGGAGAGACACAAAAACTCTTCATTACAATTGGTTCATATATGACATTTACAATAGATAATAAGGAATATTTAGTCCTGCAAAAAGTACAAACTAACAGAGTTTGGCTTAATCGTATCTTCGCAGATCACATGAAAGAGGGGATTAAAATTCCACTAGGAACTATGTCTAAGGGTGTCGGATCACTTATTTTAAACATCTAACTCTTTTACTGACTTAGTTGTACGGCTAAATCAGTATAGATACGAGCTTTTTCAATATTGAGACGGTTCGTATCTGCGCTGTGCTCAAGAAGAGTGATTTTTTGATTCAACTGTATCATTCGAGCATTGATAGAGTTTCTATTTTCATTGACTTTCGTTTTATCCGATGTAGAAGCAGTTACCGAAGTTTTTGAGAACCCTACATAACTTTTTGCCTGTGAGAAATAATTTCCTGTCGTATCGAGTGCATCCGCTATACTTTGCGTCGTTGCCGCCATCATCCCCGTGGACTCTGATATCTGTTTTAAAGATACTTGTAAATTTCGTGCATCACGTAACAAGACAGAATCAGCAAAAGTTGCTAATCTAGCCAGTTCAGCAGGTGGTGCTGCATTAGGGTTGAGTTTGTCAAAGCTATCCAAAAAAGATGCTGAGCTTTTTTTGTAATGATCCAACGCATCAGCTGCAACACTAAGATGAAGTGCAGTTTTTGAGATCAGTTTTGTTGTATTGGAAATCTCTCCAGCGTAGGGAATAGGTAAAAATCTTACAACATTACTGATGTAAACACTTGATTTTATCATAGTTGCATAGTTGTTGACAGTGACTTTCATCGCACTGATAAATCCATCGAAAGTATCAATATTCTTTTTATCTTCACGAAGCAGATTCGCTACACGTGCAAGAGAATCGTAACCGTAATTACTTAACTGAGCACTGTTGAGACAAGCCGCTTGAGGTGGTTGTGGCGTTGATTGTGGCATACATCCTGTAAAAAGGAGAACTGTCATGGCTATTAATATCGATTGTTTCATCTATTTCCCTCGTAATAAAAATCATTGATTGTGTATCATATGGAGTTTTAAAAGTGGAATTGTAGCTTATCTTTCTTAAGATATTTCTCTTCGCAGGAATATTCCTACAAAGTTAATCACCGAGATAGAGCTGGCGAGGACGAGCAATTTTTGCATCTTTATCTTTTTTAAATTCTATCCACTGCGTTATCCATCCGACAGTTCTGCCAATGACAAAAATGGGCGTAAACATAGAGGTGGGAATCTTGAGTGCTGTGAGGATAATCCCAGAATAAAAGTCTATATTTGGATATAACTTCCGACTTATAAAATACTCATCACTCAAGGCTATTGTTTCTATTTTATAGGCTATTTGTAAAAGATTTGAGTCTATATGAAGTTCATCTTTGAGTTGGTCTTGTAGTGTTTTTAAGATTTTGGCTCTAGGATCATAGTTTTTGTAGACACGATGTCCAAACCCCATAAGTCTAAATGGATCGTTTGGATCTTTTGCACGCTCTATATATGTATCTACATTTTCCACACTCCCAATCATCTCTAACTGGGCGATAACAGATTCATTGGCACCTCCATGGGCTCTTCCCCAAAGTGCCGAGATGCCAGAACTAATAGCAACATACGGATGAGCACCGGTCGAAGCCACACCTCTAACTGTGGTTGTCGAAGCGTTTTGTTCATGGTCTGCATGAAGAGTAAAAATAGTATCAAGTGCTTTTATCTCTATCTCTTTTATCTTCTCTTCTCCATGAATACCACGATGCATTTTTCCTCCCGGATAAGCTCGCAACATATATAAAAAGTTTTCAGTGAAGCTTCTATTGATATCCGGTTGAATAAATGGAGCACCAATGGAGTGTCTATATGCAAAGGCCGCAATGGTCGGTATTTTTGCGATGATTCTTCGTGCCATCTCTTGGTACTCGTCTTCTTTACAGATCTCTAAATGAGAGAAATAAAAAGTAGAGAGGGCAGAAGTGGCTGAACAAAGTGTTGCCATAGGATGAGCATCGGAAGGAAAGGCTTGAAAAAGATGTCGCAGCCCTTCATGTAAAAATGAGCGGTGACGCAGTTCTAAATCAAATTCTAAGGATTCTTGCTTTGTTGGTAAACGAGAGTTTAAGAGTAGATAGCAAGTATCAAGATAGCTATGATTTGTGGCGAGTTCTTCGATATCAATACCACGATATCTTAGTTCACCTTTTTCTCCGTCTATAAATGTAATATCCGATTTACAACTCGCAGTTGATGTATATCCGTTATCAAAAGTAAACATTCCTGTTTGTGCAAAAAAGGATGAGATATTCACAACACTCGGACCACGTGTTGCTTCTAAAATATCAAATTCATAACTTTTACCAGTTCTATTGTCAATCATAGTAATACTATTTTTCATAGTCAATCCTTAGATGAGAAAAACTATTGTAACTTAAATCGAGTCAAAGAGTATGTGTATAATAAAATCTAATCAGTATATTTTATAAGAGATGAAGTGAAAGTTCGAAGTTTTAGAGTGCAAAAGAAAAATGATTTTTATAGAAGTGGATGGGGTGAAGGGATTCGAACCCCTGAATATCGGTACCAAAAACCGAGGCCTTACCGCTTGGCGACACCCCAATGATTAACAATTATAAGTTGGTTGCGGAAACAGGATTTGAACCTATGACCTTCGGGTTATGAGCCCGACGAGCTACCGAGCTGCTCTATTCCGCGATGTACAAACAAACAAGCTAAACCTGTTGTTGGGCCGAAATTATATGTAAATCTTCTTATTTTGTCAAGTAAAATTTTCCTTTTATAATCCTTTTTAGCTTAGTTTGAATATAATCACTCACTAATTTACAAATAAAGAAGATTTTATGACACCCATAGACAGAGTTTTAAGAGCAATAGAAGATATTAAAAAAGGAAAAATGGTGATCATGGTCGATGATGAAGATCGTGAAAACGAAGGTGACTTAGTTTATGCATCTGTTTTTTCTACACCTGAACATGTAAACTTTATGGCGACAAAGGCGAGGGGACTTATCTGTGTAGCGATTAGCAAAGAGATAGCGACAAGACTTGAGCTCAACCCGATGGTAAGCTCAAATACCTCTATGCATGAGACAGCTTTTACTGTTTCTGTGGACGCCGCAGATGCTAAAACAGGTATCTCTGCGAGTGAGAGAGATATGGCTATTCGTATTTTGGCAAACCCGATAAGTCATAAAACAGATCTTGTAAAACCAGGGCATATCTTTCCACTGATCGCAAAGGATGGTGGGACGTTAGTACGTACAGGTCACACGGAGGGTTCAGTCGATCTTTGCCGTCTTTCAGGGTTAAATGAGAGTTCTGTAATCTGTGAGATCATTAAAGATGATGGAACAATGGCGCGTCGTGATGACTTAGATATCTTTGCAAAAGAGCATGATTTAAATATCATCTATATTTCTGATCTTGTAGAATATAGACTTGCAAATGAGATTTTAGTGACTCAAGTTGGCGAAGAGCAGATAGAATTTTTTGGTGTAAAGGTAAAAAAATATAGTTTTGTAGATCATAATAAAATAGAGCATACGGCGATTGTTTTTCATAATGTCGGATCTGTTTCTAATGTAAAAGTTCACAATGTTTTGCCTGATATCGATCTGCTTTTAAATCAACAAAAATATAATCATCTTGTCGATTCGATAGAGTATCTCAAACAAAACAGTGGGGTTTTGGTCTTCATTAACAAGCCAGCTCATGAAGTGAGTGCATCGATGAGAGAATATGGCATCGGTGCGCAGATACTCAAATCCTTACATGTAAAGAGTATGAATCTCATCACCTCTTCAAAACAAAAAGAGCTTATTGGTCTTGGCGGTTTTGGGCTTGATATTCATGAGATGGTACATTTATAAAATAACTTTCCTCGTACTTGCTTGATGGATTCCAAAACATCCATCCGCTTGTATTTGCATCTTTGCACGCTTTTATCTGTGCTTGGATCTCTTTTTCTTTATAATTTCTTCTATCAAATGCATAATCTCTAAATGCCTGTAACCAAGGGCGAACTCTTTTTGGTTCTATGCGATCATAAATATTTTCTACACTTTTATAGATGATCTCATAAGGATAGGCTGTTGGATTTTTATATCCTGCAGAACCCTCTGCAAATCCTGACGGATAGAGCATTGGAGAAATATAGTCCGCATATTTTGCAAGTGAAGTTATCGTATGTCCGATGTATGTGTCATCAGTGACCCAACAGACCATTCCATAGGTATCGATTGAGACAAATGTGCCATACGGACGTAGCTTTGCTTGCGCAGTACGGATAAAATTAGAAATAGCATTCACACGAGTTTCTTGATTATTTATTTGGCTATACTGGATCGATTTATCAGCAGGAAAGCGTACATAGTCAAAGTTGATCTCATCAAATCCGTGTTTGGCGGCATCTGCTGCAATGGAAAGTACATAATCATAAGATTCTAATTTATAAGGATTTACCCATGCCATCTGATCTTTAGCATGGTAAAACTCACCTTTTGGATCACGAATGGCAAACTGTGGATAGTTTTTTGCTCGCATGTCATCTTTGAAAACTACAACACGAGCGATCATATAAATATTTTTTGCCTTCATAAGTGCCATAAATTCATCTATATTTTTGATAGTTCTATGTGTCCATACATCCATTTGATTTGCAACTTCATAATCTGTTTTATAAGATGTCCATCCATTTTCATTTTTCACATCGACGACGATAGAGTTTATCTGTTTATCGTCTATCATCTTCATAATTTTTTCTAAGGTTTTAGAATCTAGACTCGCACCCCAAAAAGAGAGGTAAAGAGCTTGTATGTGGATTGGAGAGATGTAGCATTTGAGTGTAACAAAACGTGTATCGTTGAAAAAGCCGTAAGGTCTGTATCCGTAAGCCTTGACATGTAAAACCTTCTCATTGGAGTTTATAACAAATTTTCCGTTTTTATCGCTTAAGACTTCAGTTTTTGTATCAAATACTTTGGCAGAAGCAATTGGCATTCCCGTAACTTTGTCAATTAATACTCCATAAGTAGAGGCAAAGATGAAGGTCGGTAATAAAATAAGTAGTAACTTGAGCATGATAATCTCTTAAGTCGTGTATAATTTTGTAAAGCGATTATAGCCTAAAAAAGGGATGTGCAATATGGATTACTACTTGTCAGTTTTGATAATATTGTTTCAAATTAGTGTGGGTATTTTCTTATTTTATATTCTTTTTTCACGATACAAAAAGAAAAGATTGCAAAAAATTCTCAATGCTCCATTTTTAAAAGAGCATGAAGCAATTCTTTTGAAAATTCCACATTACAATAAACTCAACCAAACGGATCAAAGAGATATCCAAAAATCAATAATGCTTTTTATAAATACTAAAGAGTTTATAGGTGTGCATTGCATTGTCACGATGGAGATGAAGCTTGTTATAGGATTTTATGCTTGTTTACTTCTCTTGCATGTAAGCAAAGAAAACTGCTATGAAAATCTCAAAACCATTATCATCTATCCAAATACTATTATTTCAAAAGAGATCCGCTCAAACGGCGGCATCTACACAAATGAGCGATTTTTACTCGAAGGACAATCTGCAAGTGATACAGTTGTTCTAAGTTGGCATGAAGCAAAAAAAGAGGCATATCATCCAAGTCATGGCAATGTTATCATCCACGAGTTTGCACATGAGATCGACTTTATGGATGGAAAAGTTGATGGTGTTCCACCTATGCCTGCATCAAAATATGAAGCTTGGGCGAGGAGTCTCGGCAGAAATTTTATCGCTTTAAATAAAGTGGTACTAAAAAATAGAGAATGGGGGAAGTACAAGTTGCTTGGCAGTTATGCAAGCACCAATGAAGCGGAGTTTTTTGCAGTAATCACAGAGCTCTTCTTTGAAAAACCAAACGCGCTCAAAGAAGAGTTTCCCGACCTTTATAACGAACTCTTAGGTTTTTACAAAATAGAATTTTTGGAGTAGCAAATAAGCTATCTTCCTCTTTCTCCGAAAAAACTGAAACCGACATATACAACGACAACAACTATCAAAATCATTGCCATATCTGAATAATCGAGTTGCATTTAAACTCCTTAACTTATATTTTACTGGACGCAAGATACTTTTTTATAGACGTATATTGTATCTCAAATTAAAACTCTAAAGTAAGCTGTTGTGTTTTTTTTGTAAAAAAACTTTTTTCTAAGAGGGTTTTATCTTGTTCGGCGATGAGTGCAAAATGAAAGTCCGTACTTTTTAAAATACTGATAATATCTTGTTGTGTTGTATAGGTGAAAATATTTGCCAACCTTTGTGTTTCATCTATTTTATTTATTGGCAAGATATAGACCAGTTTTGCCCAGTTTGCTTGATTTTGTAAAAAAGTTATTTGAGACTCTATAAACTCAAAATCACTCTCAAATATCAGGACTTTGTCACTTGTTCCAAACTCTTTTACTTCAAAATTTTTGTTCGTAAATACAGGTTCAAAATGAGAAAGATGTTTAAAAGAATTGATTTTGAAATCGATTTTTTTCTCTTTAAAAAGTGATAAAAGAATCTCTAAAAAGGGGATAAAAAACACGGACAGAGCTTGTCTCTCATAGTAGATATCATCATAGATAAAAGAGGTCTCAAAAAGTGTTTGTTCGATAATACTAATATTTGCGTCGGCACTCTTTGGCATCTCTTCAAGATGCGTGAAAATATCCTTACATATAAAGGTGTGTGAGAACAAAACGACAGCATCTTGTGGCATCTCCCAAAGCTCTTTAAAAGTGTTATAGATATCTCCGCTAAGAGATTTAAAACGCTCATTAGTGGATATTTGAGAGGAAAGATCAAGGGTGATTGCATCGCATTCATAAGCAGAAATATTTTTATCTAAAAGATGGAATCGTAAAATTTTTAACAGAGCAGTTGCTATATCATCAACTTTGATCCAAGCAATCTCGCTATCACACATCTGCATAGGAGAATCAAAAAGAATCCCATACGCACCGTTTTGTATGGCAAGCTCTATTTCACTGCTTTCTTTAGCGACGAAAAGAGAGCCTCTTTTGACACTCTTTACCTCGTAAGTAATGCCGCTAAAATCACTAACGTAAGGAGAATTTAGAAGTGTTGCATGGGTTAATGCGATGACATTTTCTAATCTCATCCAATCGGTGTGCCCGCTTTTCTAGGTTTTTCAGGACGGATAAGACAAAGTCCATCTTCATCTTTTGCAGCTAAAAGCATACCTTCAGAGAGAAGTCCCATAAGTTTTGCAGGTTTAAGATTTGCTACGACACACACTTGTGTATTGATAAGTTCTTCTGGGCTATAAAATTCTCTTATTCCAGCAAGGATTTGACGAGGAACTTCTTCACCGACATCTACTCGAAGTTGGATAAGTTTTTTACTTTTTGGAACTTCTGTGGCATCTAAAACAGTGCCGGTTTTTAAAGCTGTCTCGAAAAACTGACCGATTTCTATAAGATTGTCACCTTCAACCGTTGTCTCTTTTTTCGCTTCCATCTTTTTTGGTTCAGCTTTTACTTCCACAGCTGAAGTCTCTTCTTTTGCATTATTGTCTTGCATCAAAGGCTCTTCAACTCGAGGGAAAAGTGGTGGAACTTGTTTGATGACAAAAGGTTTGAGCAGAGCTTTTTCTAAGACGATAGCTTTATAAGATTCGCTGTCTATTACAAATCCAAATGCATCTGCAACAGTTGATGTCGTATTTGGCATTACTGGATGCAGTGCTACTGCGGCTTTTGCTAGGACATTGGCAACAAGGGCAACTGTTGCGAGTGCTTCATCTTTTTTGTCTTCTTTCATTTTTACCCAAGGAGCATGTTCTTCAATCGCTTTATTACCGATGCTAAAGAGTTTCCAGAGTTCTTCTAGGTATCTATGTGGCTGAAGATTTGTGATATATTCATCCAAACTATCTAAGATGATATTTGCTTCGTTGATCTCTTTGGTGTGGTATTTTAAAACATCCACACTGTCGATGTGAAATTCAGAATATTTCCCACTCATACCGATTATACGGTTTAAAAGATTTCCAAGATCGTTGCTAAGATCTGAATTTATACGGTCGATGAATGCACGTTGAGAAAAGTCACCGTCTTGACCAAATGGAACTTCACGAAGCATGAAATATCTGAAGTTTTCTAAGCCATATGCTTCGCTAACCTCTTTTGGAGAGACGACATTGCCTTTTGACTTACTCATCTTTTCGCCATCTCTTGTCCACCAGCCATGTGCGCCGATATGTTTAGGAAGTGGCAGATCAAGACTCATCAAAAATGCAGGCCAGTAGATTGCATGAAAACGTAAGATATCTTTTCCAACAAGGTGCATCTGTGCAGGCCAGTAACCCATATCTTTTTCATCTTTTCCATATCCAAGAGCTGTGATATAGTTTAAAAGAGCGTCAAGCCAAACATACATAACATGTTTGTCATCATTGAAAGATTCAGGAAGAGCAACGCCCCAAGTGAAGCTTGTACGTGTTACAGAAAGGTCATGAAGACCATTTTTTACAAAGTTTATAACTTCATTTCTTTTTGAACGTGGAAGGATGAAATCAGGATGAGACTCGTAATATTCTAAAAGCGGTTTTTCATATTTTGAGAGATTGAAAAAGTAGCTTTCTTCTTTGACAATGCTTGTTGCACGCCCACAATCTGGACAAAATTCGCCATCGATGAGCTGAGTTTCAGGGAAAAAAGTCTCACAACTTACACAGTAATGACCTTCATAATCACCTTTATAGATATCGCCTTTTTCATACATCTTTGCAAATGCGTGTTGGACACCTTGCATATGGTAATCATCAGTCGTTCTAATGAACTTGTCATAACTGATACCAAAATCATCCCAAAGGTTTCTAAAAGTCGCACTGATTTCGTCTGCGAACTCTTTTGTGGACTTGCCATTTTTCTTTGCAGATTCTTCGATCTTTTGACCATGCTCATCTGTTCCTGTTAAAAAGAAAACATCTTCACCCTTAAGTCTGCCGTAGCGTGCGAGTGTATCAGCTATAAAAGTTGTATATGCATGACCGATGTGTGCTTCGCCGTTAACATAGTATATTGGCGTCGTTATATAGTTTTTCATAAAATCCCTATCCGTTTAAAATTCAAATCCACCGGTCTGTCCTTTTGACATCGAGTCATATACAGCCGCTATATATTTGTTTCTGAGTTCACAGCCAATGTATTTTTCACATTTACTGCAGCTTTCAACTGTTTTTTCTTCTTGACATTTTTGGATTTCGACTATCATCAAATCTAGTCTCTCTTCAAAAATATCAGTTTCTTTCATAGACATCTTTTACTCTTGAAATTTCATATTTTGAGCCAAAAAAACATGGTGATGTATCGTGTACATGAGCGCATGAAAGTCCAAGAAGGTCATTCTTGCCATCAATCGCTTCACCGCCTGCTTTGGTGTACATGTAAGCAAGAGGAAACACTTCAAAAAGTTTGCGAAGTTTCCCCTCAGGTTTGTCAGAAGTCGCAGGATAGGAGAAAAGTCCGCCGCCTTTGAGAAGAATCTGATGTAGATCTGGAACCATTCCACCTGAATAGCGAAGTCTATAACCCTCTGCGAAGAAAGAATCTACAAGCTCTTTATGGTAAGGAAGCCAGTTTTGTTGCGTGCCTCCTGGAGCGTTAAGTTTCCCTTTTTCATTCAGACGGATCTCTTTTACAAATTCAAAATCTCCCGCTTGAAGAAGATAGAGTTTGACTTTATTTTCAGCAAATACCATCTCAACACGAGGACCATAAACAATGTAACAAGATGCGACCATTTTGTCTGCACCAAATCCGCCTTTGTATATTCCAAAGATAGAACCTACACTCAAATTTACATCAATAAGCGATGAACCATCAAGAGGATCATACGCGATGAAGTAGGGTGCATCATCTCTAAAATGCATCGCATCTTCTTTCTCTTCACTTGCAATAGTGTTTATAGATAAAACACGGCTAAACTCCTCTTCGATGATCATGTCGCATTTGATATCGAGCTGAAGTTGAGTCTCTCCAGAACTGTTTTCAGATTCAGAATATCCAAAATCTTTTACATCTATCGCAGTTTTGATCCGTTTTGCACTTCTTTGTATTGCATCAAATATATCTCTCATTTATACTTCCTTCGCATTTTTAAATATCCATTCTATCACTTCGTCTGTATTGTTTAAATCCAGAATATTGACATTTTTTGGGATCTCATATTTTTTAATATCTATAGTCTCATCAACTGCAAGCGCATCCATATAATCAAAATAATCTTCATCAAGAGAGTTTCTAAAAATACTGATACGCGGCAGTGGAAGACCTTTAAGACCCTCTACAAGTAAAATATCAAACTCTCCAAAAACCCGAATCATCTCACCCAGTTCTTTTTGTCTATTTGAAAAGTATGTTGTACGAGCAGGGGAAGTGACGATGACCTCTGCGCCCGTATCTGTAAACTTATAACTATCTTTGCCCTCTACATCAAACCTTGCTTTGTCTTTTGGATCATGCTTTATGATCGCGACCTCTTTGCCATGCTCATGGATAAGCTTTCTTGCAATTTTGAGTATTAATGTTGTTTTTCCGCTGTTTGAAGGGCCAGTAAAAGCCACTGCTATTCTCTTTTTCATCTTTGGATTATACTTCATACTCATTAAAAAGTTGTTTAAGATATAATTAGAAATCTTAAAATTTTCAGGTTTTCTCTATGCACTTTTCTTTACATGTGAGCTTTGTCTTAACAACTCTTTTAGTATTTTCAGGATGTACAACAAATAATGCATTTTCAAGATTTCATTTTACTGCTGTAAAAGAGCAGGCTGTTGCGAGTCTAAGAACTTCAAAAATCAATCTGAATAATGATGTTGTTGGGGTTGTATCTAGCATTTATCTTAATGAAGTAAATCCTCAGAAATACAATGGTATGGAATATTTTTATATAGCAGTTTATACAAAAAACAAAGATACCTTGTCTGATCCAAACAGTATAGTCGGGAGTAACATGGTTGTAAAACTAAATGATGCATTGCCTGTGAAGATAAAAAAACTGGATCAAAAAAATGAGTTTGAGGGATTGATAGCGCTCGATAACAGCTGGACTAGCTATTATCTCGTAGCCTTTCCGCCGTCACAGAGTGATAAACTTTCGTTTATTCTACAAGATGGGAAATTTGGTTCTCTGCCTTTAGTTTATCAAAAAAATGAACTATAGAAAAATCTTCATGCAGGATTTTTTTGTAGATAGCGTAGTTTGCTAAAACTCTCTTTCCGTACTCTCTACTTTCAACATTCGTCATCGTATCCATACTTAAAAACGGTTCATACGCTCCAGTTGTAAATTTACCAGATTGAATATATCTTTTCGTAAATCCAAGACCACCATTGTATGCATAAGCTTTAAAGAGAGGATTGTCTAACTGTGTATTTAACCAAGCTAGATGCTTGATTGAAAATGAGATATTTGTTTTTGGATCAAACATATCACTGTAGCAAGAGATTTTATTTGGCATCTGTTTGTTGAGATTATCAACTAGAAATGGCATTAATTGCATAAGACCCAACGCATATGAGGAGGAGATGACAGATGGTATAAACTGGCTTTCCTGACGCATAAGAGCATATAAAAATGCCTTGTCATCATTACAAAGAGCTGAAGTATACTCTGTATAAGGCATAATGTAATTTTCCAATTTATATGCATTTGCTTTTTCAAGAGTATAGCCTTCAAGCACTAACATGTTTTTTTTGCCATAATCATCTGCCAAAGAATGAAGATCATTTTTTGGAGTTGCATTGATTGTTTTTTTCATCTCTATCCATGCAAATGGATCTTCAATACATTTGGATTTTAAGGTTTTACCCTCAGCTGTAAAATAGTTTGTTGTATCAATGTTTAAAATCTCTTTAGCGTAGAGTGTATATATATTGATATTTATACTTTGTGCGACTTGTTTGAGGTACTTCATATCTTGAGTAATAAGATATTTCCAAAATATTGTTTTATCTTTATCTATCTGACTTAGAGATTTTTTATTTGAAACATCAAGGTAGCTAAGAGCCAATTCTTTTTTATTTTCTAAGAGATAGTGCATCGCCATAAAAAAAGTGCTGCTAGCATCGAGTTTATTTGGATCTATTAAAGTGAGAAGTGGTACGAATTGATCCATTTTTTCATCATTGATCGTTGCTTCAACAAGTTTTGAGATTTTGGATGAGCCAGAGATATATGTCATAAACTCTTTTGAATAAGCGTGGTTAAAATGATCTTCTCTATATTTTTTTCCCGCACCATTCATAACCGTTAAAACATCTGAAGGATTGTACTTCACGAGTGTTGCTTCATTCATATCAGAACTCATAATATCCAAGTAGTTTTTTGTTTTCTGTACAAAAACACGCTGTTGGAGTTGTTTGATCTGAGGTTTGGTGTAAATAGCAGCAGCCCACGGAGTCATGGCAATTTGTAGACAACTATTATCATCGAGTTTAAGAAGTTCATTTGCCGGAATAGTCATACATTTTGCGATATATTGTATTTCAGGACGAGAAGTCTTTTTAGCATACATAAAGAAGAGTTTTGTGTTAACATTTTCCATCTGATCAAAGGCTTTATCTGCTTGATCTGGTGTAATATCCTGCTTTAAAAACTGCCAGATGAGAAAATTCTTTGCTCGAGAAGCAGGTTTTGAATTGATCTCATCAAGAGTGATTTGTGCAGAGAGTAGGGTGCTAAGAAGTAAAAGCCACAGTTTCATTTAGTACACGAGCCTTAAAAGTCCAGCTTTAAGAATAAGCATAATTACCTGTAACGCGATAACAATGATAAGTGGTGCAAGGTCGATACCATTAAAAACAGTTGGAATGAAGCGTCTTACTAAATTGTAAGCCGGTTCACTGAGGCGATATAAAATCTGTACAAGCTGATTACGCGGATCTGGATTGACCCAAGTGATAAGTGCGGCAATGATAATTACCCAGATATAAACATTTAACAGCGTAAGAAAGATGCTGCCGATACCAAAAATTATCTCACTCATTTGACTATCTCCTTGATATAGTTTTTAAGGAACGGATAAATGTCCGCAAGCTCTGGACCATGTTCTGCGCCTGTTAAAAGAAGACGAAGCGGTTTAAAGAAGTTTTTGCCTTTAAGACCTGATTGTTCGATGATATGAGTTTTAAAAGCCTCGAATTCTTCAAAATGGGGAGCATTTTTGATAATCTCTTGCATTGTGGCAGCTTGCTCTGAAAACTCTTCTGGGATCTCTTTTGGTGCAAAAATAGGTGCTATTTTGGCTCTGAGTTCTTTTAAAGTGCTTGCTTCATCTAAAAATATTTTTGCAACTTCTCCGATATCATCATCAGCAAAACCAACATAACGAGAAAGCTCTTTAGCATCAAGGAGTCTTAAATGCTCTTTGTTGATAAATTTGAGTTTATCGAGGTCAAAACGTGCGGGAGCTTTAGATATAGAGTGGATATCAAACCATTCTATTGCTTCTTCTAATGTAAATATCTCTTTTGGCGGTTTATTACCGATAAGGATAAGATAGTTTGCGATGGCTGAGGGCAAATAACCCTCTTCAAACATCCATTTGACACTTGAAGCATTGTCACGTTTACTCATCTTTTTGCCTTCATCATTTAAGATAATAGGAAGATGTGCGTATTCCATCTTTTTGTCATATCCAAGAGCATCTCTTATGGCAATCTGTTTTGGAGTATTGCTTACATGATCTTCGCCGCGAATGACTAAAGAGATGTCAGCCAACATATCATCAACCGAACATGCAAAGTTATAAGTTGGAGTTTTATCTTGGCGCATAATAATAAAGCTATCGATATCATCAGGAGAAAAAGTGATCTCACCTTTGATAAGATCTTTTATTGTGATCGCTTCTTGTGGTTTTTTAAGACGAACAACAAAAGGGTTCAAATTATCTATGACGAGTTCTGCTGGAAGATTTTCACAAGCTCCATCATAACGATATGCTTTTTTCGCTTCTTTTGCTTCTTCTCTTTTTTTCTCTAAAGTTTCAGGCTTACAAAAACAGTTGAAAGCTTTCTTTTCATGAAGAAGTTGTAAAGCCATCATAGAGTGAAAACGAAGATTGTTGCTTTGATACATAAGCTCTTTGTATTCGATCCCAAAAATACCTAAGATTTCTAAGATCTCTTTGTCTTTTCCTTCGATATTACGCTCTTTATCTGTATCTTCGATGCGGATTAAAAGAGATTCATTTCTCTGTTTTGAAACTATATAATTAAAAAGGGCGACGCGAAGATTGCCGATATGCATATCGCCAGTTGGACTTGGGGCAAAACGTAACATATAAATTCCTAATTTTTTTGTGAAATTGTAACTTAAGTTTGATTTGTAAAAGATTAAAAGGATAAATAATTATGAAGTTTAAAGAAAAGAAGTGGTGACTCCAAGGGGATTTGAACCCCTATGGCAAGGATGAAAACCTTGAATCCTAACCATTAGATGATGGAGCCATCTTTACAGATGGTTTATATCTGAGCCGAAATTATATCTTTTAAAATCTTAAAAAAATATAAAATCGGAGAGTTTTTTTAGTCGTTGTAAAAACTTCTTAGTGCTCTAATAATAACTGCATTTTTAGAGATACTTTCAGCTTTAGCATTGTCATCAACCATTTCATAAAGATCAAGTGGAAGAGAGATAGAAAAAGTTTTAGTTTCTATTTTTTTCTTTTTGTTGATCATATTTACGATATTTGAGATCAATTCTATGATTTTCTTTGTATCGATCGGTTTTTGGATAAAACTGTTTACACCAATTTCTATAGATTCAGAAATTTTTTGAATATCATTACTTGCAGAGATGATGATTACTATTTGATCTGAATTAATCTCACGTATGCGGCGTGCTAATTCGATTCCATCCATTTCTGGCATTATAATATCCAAAAATACGATGTCTGGCATCATTTTTTCATACATTTCTAAAGCTTCTTTTCCATTGAACGCAGATTTTACTTCAGCGAAAAAGTTTTTAAATGTTGAACTGAGAAGCTCATTCGCTACTGCTTCATCTTCAACTACCATTGCAGTTAATTTTTTTGTTTGTTCAGTTAACTGAACGAGATCTACACTTGCCATTTATTTTCTCCATGTTGGAATTTGTTTACAATATTATATTGCTATTTTTGTTAACTTAACATTAAAGTGCAATAAATAAAAATGTTATTTAACTTATTTATTTAAAAATAGTTTAAGAAATATATTTTTTGAATTGTTCGAGCCACTCAAAGTCAACATCTTTTTCCTGCTCTTTTTGATAAAGCAAATCAGAGATGATGTTTTTAAGTGTTTCTTCATCCATAAATTCAAGTAAAGCGGGATTGATATCAGTTTTATTGATACCAACATAACTGTTAAGAAGATTTTGTATATCTAAAATTAGCTGTTTTTTATCGTTCATGGTGGAATTATACTCAATTTTTCATTTATTTTATCGTCAAAATTAGCTAATACAATTATGCCATTGAACTAAAGTCGCTCTGTATCCGGAAATGATAGGTAATACTTCATGACTAAAACAAGGATTACTGGGAAAAACAACCATATCACCAGCTTTTGGCTGAAGTGATACTTGTTTACCATCTTTGTCATAAAGATAATTAAAAATGAGTTCACCGCCGTTAAAACTATGAAGAGTAGAGTTTGTTTTCTTTGTTTCATGTGAAGAGACAAACAAAACTGTTGTAAGTTTTCTTTGGGGAGCTACACAGATAAAACCTGCTGTATTTTTCTCTTTATCTAAAATCTCACTTGAGTCATCGGCATGCTTCATGTAAAAATCACCTTCGAGATACTCTAACGCTTGAATTTGTGTTGCTGTGGTCAAAGCCATAGTAAAGGTATTTTCTATTTTATTTTGGTGTTTTGAAAAATTTTCTTGATAAAGGGTTTCTAGATACTCTGGAAGTTTGTAAAGAGTAGTTTTTCTTATCTCTTCATCTACACTTGGAACAACAACACTGTTAAGCAAAGTGGATTTTATCATCGCTTTATGCGCAGTTGAACTATTTTGAATCTCAGAAACGACAAGATTGCACTGCTCTTGGGTCAGAAAGTTTTCTATAATCAAAAAAGGATAATCAAGATAGGGATTTGGAAAAAAACGGCTTTCCATATAGCACTCTTGTACAAAATCATCGCAAAATATATGTTCACTGATCTGTATCAAAGAGTTTCTCCCAAAAATAGTTTTGCAATCATATACTATTTACCAACAATCCATGCACTCAAATCTTTGAGTTCATCCGAAGTAATCTCTTTATGGGCTGGCATTATCGCACCCTTGGAACTTTCCCAACGTTTTCTACTTCCATTTTTGATACTTTCTTCTATCTGTTTAGTTATTTTATTGTATCTTTTGGCAATATTTTCAAATGAAGGTCCAACAACATCTCTCTCTACTCTATGGCAACTCAGACATTTATACTTTAGAGCTAAACGCTGACCGCTTGGCATTTTTGCAAGTTCGGCTTTTGCACGAGAAGCTTCAGCGAGATTTTCAGGTGTATACGTATGAAACATATATGTAGCTATAGCTTTGAGTTCATCTTCACTTACTTTACCTTTTTGTGATGGCATCACTCCATAACTTTTAAGACTCTCTTTGTCACAAAAAGATTTTTCAGCAGAGGGATTTAATGCATAATCAGTGACAAATTCTATGGATTTTGGAATTTTCTGACTTTCATCTGATACTTTGATAAAGTCTCGTATATGAAAAGATACAGCCATAATGGGTGGTGCTTTTTCATCCACAGAGGTTTTTGGAGGCATATCTAAGTTGTGGCAAGAACTACATTTATCGGTAAGTAATTGTTTGCCATCGTAATTTTTTTGTTGTTTTTCATCTTGGCAGGCAGACAAGAAAAGAGCGATCAATATTAGAGAAAATTTATAAATCATATAAGTCAGCCTTTTCATTCTTTTTGAAAGTTTATGATAAATTTGCTTTATTTTCTCATTCTTTGGTTATGATTTGCGAATATATATTCTTACATGTAAGGTTTCCGATGTCCTATTTTGTCTATATTTTAGAGTGTAGTGACAAAACTTTGTATACAGGTATAGCAAAAGATGTGCAAAGACGCCTTGATGAACATAATAATTCTGCAAAAGGCGCAAAATACACAAGGGCTAGAAGACCTGTAAAACTCTTACATATAGAGGAGTGTGAAGATAGAAGTAGTGCATGTAAACGTGAATATGCTATCAAACAACTCTCGCGCGAGGCAAAAATCACACTTTTTAAAGGTTAAATAGTGTTATTTTTTTTGGAACTATTTGCTACAATAAACCTTATTTATTATCTATAAGGTTTTATATTGGAATTTATAACTTTAAAATCGATCGTTTCCACGTTTAAAATAAGTTTTTACGCAACTCAAACTCTTTCTCAAGCTTTGACATCTATGGCAGAGCACAAAATCAGTTCTGTTATTATTGTAGATGAACAAGAGATGCCTATTGGTATCTTTACCGAACATGATGCACTTCGTGTTGTCTGTGAGAATATCGATATCAATACTCCTTTAAATACTGTTATGAGTCAAACCCCTTTTTGTATAGAAGAATCTGTTCATCTTCATGATGCTTACATGATTATGGAAGAGAAAGAGTATCGTCATTTAGTCGTTGTAGATGAGGCAAAACATTTTGTCGGTATTGTCACTGAGGGAGATTTTCTTCGTCATATGGGTTTTGAAGAACTGAGTAAAGTGAAAGTGGTTGCAGACGTTATAAGTAAAATGCCACTCCTTGTCCCTTCTCAGACCTCTATTACAGAAACGGCATCTTTGATGAAAGATCATAAATCTGATTATGCTGTATTGGTAGATGGAAGAGAACCTGTAGGCGTTGTGACAGAGCGTGATATTGCATATTTTTGTATAAATATGCAAGAGTCACAAGATAATAGCGCTTTAAGTCTGGCACATAAAAATTTTGAGGTTGTAAAAAAAGATCTTTCTTTGTATGAAGCAACTGCCCTTATGGCACAACACAGTGTACATCAACTCATAGTTATAGATGAAAATCAGGAGTTTATAGGTTCTTTGAGCCGTCATGATATTTTACATGCTGTGCATGGAAGCTATTTTGATTTCTTAGTTCAGCTTATTGACAATAAAAATGAGAAGATTCATGATCTTGAAGAGATAAGAAAAGAACTGAGTTACGAAAAAAATCTAATTCAATCAAGTAAACTAAAATATCAAAAGTTGTTTGAAGCGATTCCTGATGGAGCAGTTCTTATTGATACTCAAACACTTAAAGCTGTGGAGTTTAATTTTGCTGCACATAATCAACTTGGGTATACGGCTGAAGAGTTTGTAGAGCTTAAAATTGCCGATTATGAAATAAGAAGGTCACTAGAAGAGATACACATACACGAAAAACAGATTTTAGAAAATGGATTTGATAATTTTGAAACTCTCCATCGTACAAAAGATGGAAGAATAATTGATATTTTTGTTAGTGTTGTTGCTGTGCAGATTTCCAATATAGACTATCTGATGGCGATCTATCGTGATATTAGTGAGCGAAAAGTTAAAGAAAAAGAGCTGCAACTCAAAGATGAAAATCTCAATGCCGCTCAAGCTTTAGCGCATATAGGCAGTTGGAAATACGATTTTAAAAATAATACTTTACAATGGTCGGATGAGACTTATCGTATCTTTGGTGTAGAGATCGCAACCATTATCACCTATGAATCATTTTTTCAATATGTTTATCCCGAAGATATTGAGAAACTTGACGAAACATGGAAAGTGGCTTTAGAAGAAAAAGCATACGATATTGAGCATAGAATCCTTGTCAACGGAGAGGTCAAGTGGGTACATGAGTTTGCAAAGTTTGAACTAGATGATGCAGGAGAACTTGTTTATGCACTGGGAACGGTTCAGGAGATAACGCAAAGAAAGCTCTATGAACAGCGTCTTGAAACTTTGGCAAATTATGATTCGTTGACAGGCCTCGCCAATCGTTCTTTGCTGGTATCACATCTTCATAAGAGCATTCAACATGCAAAACGAGTAAATCATCAGATAGCATTGCTTATGTTTGATTTGGATCGTTTTAAAGATATTAATGACAGTTATGGTCACAGTGCTGGCGATGAACTTTTGCAACTCGTAGCGCAGAGATTTTCTGCTCGCCTTCGAGAGGGCGATATTATCAGTCGTTTAGGCGGCGATGAATTTGCCATAGTACTTCAAAATATTACTCACCCTGAAGATGCAGGACGTTTAGCACAGGAGATGATAGAGTGTTTATCGATGGATTATAAACTCTCAGGCGGAGTATCTGTCCATATTGGTTCAAGTGTCGGAATCGTTTTATTTCCAGATAATGCTGAAGATGCTTCTACTCTCATGCAATATGCCGATGCGGCTTTATATAAATCTAAAGCAGAAGGACGAGGAACCTATCGCTACTATACAGATGAGTTGACACAACTTTCACGAAAAAGACTTGAGTGTGAAACGCAACTTCGTCATGCTATAGCAAATAATGAGTTTGAAGTTTATTATCAGCCTCAAGTACATATTGCATCTGGGCGAATTGTAGGAGCAGAAGCGCTTATACGCTGGAACCATCCTACGCGCGGTATAGTTTCTCCTGTAGAATTTATCCCTATCGCTGAAGATACCGGTCTTATCAGCGAAATTGGGGAATGGGTTTTAAATGATACATGCAGACAGGGCAAAATCTGGCTTGATCTTGGTCATCGTCTCACTTTGGCTGTAAATCTTTCAGCACATCAAGTACGCTATACAGATGTTTTGCTCATTGTGGAAAGTGCACTGAAAAAGAGTGGATATGATCCAAAAAGATTAGAACTTGAACTCACAGAAAGCGTATTGATGCAAAGAGAAGAGGAGACGATAGAGATGCTCCATAGTCTCAGAGCTAAGGGTATAAGACTTGCTATTGATGATTTTGGTACAGGGTATTCATCGCTCAGTTATCTCAAACGATTTCCCATAGATGTGCTTAAAATCGATAAAAGCTTTGTTGATGATATCCCTTATGAAGCGGATGATATGGCAATAGTAACTGCTATCATTGCTATGGGGCATGCTCTTGGATTTCAGGTACTCGCCGAGGGTGTTGAACATAGTGAACAGTTAGAGTTTTTAAAGGAAAAAGGTTGCACTATGTATCAGGGATATTTTAAAAGCAAGCCTGTACCAGCACAAGAGTTTGAAGCACTCTTAAATAGCTAGAAGGATAGATAAATGAGAATTGACGGTCGTTTTTGGCTCACAAAAAATGGAAAAAATTTTCTTGGTCCGGGAAAAATAGAGCTGTTGCATATGATAGAAAAAACAGGTTCTATGAACGCTGCTGCAAAAGAGATGAAGATGAGTTACAAAGCAGCATGGGAGCGCATGAACAGTATGAATCTTCTTGCTGATGAGCCTATCTTGGAGCGACAAACTGGCGGAAAAGGTGGAGGGGGAACGACTCTGACATCGTACGGAAAAGAACTTATCAAAACTTATGAACGACTTGATGAACTTCACCGTCAGTTTATCAACCGTTTTTCTGAAGCTGGAGATAAACCTGAACTTTTGGCAAATATCCTCAATAGAACTTTTCTCACTACAAGTGCAAGAAATCAAATTCCATCAGTTATCGCAGATATTGAGCTTCATAATCTCAGAGGAGTTGTGAGTATCCTTTTATCGGGAAAAACAAAGATTATCTCTACGATAACATCGAAGTCAGTTACAAATATGAACTTACAAACAGGTAGTGATATCTATGCAATCATCAAATCCAGCGATATAAAAATCTCCTCAAAACCTTTACAAGAAAGTGCAAATATAAATGTTTTAGAAGGAGTTCTCGAGTCTGTTGAAACTAGAGATGAGAACACAGAAGTGTCTCTTCGTATTGATGAAAAAACATTTCTTGTAGCACTTTTACAAAATGAAGATAAAAGCTTACATGTAGGAGAAAAGGCTTATGCCTCAATCCCATATAATAATATCATTGTAGGTTTATAGAGTTTAAAAACTTGTATCTGTTGAAGAAGGTAAACTTCTACTTTTTGGCTCCGCCGTTGACAGTTTTACGTTATTCCCTCTTTTTTAAACAATGCAACCGGCAGATAATTTGCCCATATAATCTAGAGAAGATTATATATCTTGATACACGTCAAGTTATTTCTAAAAATATCCTACTACACTTCAAAAAAAAGAAAAGAAGAATATCATGAACTATAAAACTGAGGCAAAGCAAGAGGGTTATTTTCTATCGCAACCTCATCAACCATTTTTTATTTTTGGCATAGTAAATGCAGTGGTGATGATGCTCATCTTTGCGCTGAGCTACAAAGGGATCTTTGTTTTACAGACAGATATTTTGAGCTTTCATGTGTATTCCCTTGTATTTATAGTTTTTACCAATCTGTTTACGGGATTTTTATTTACTACATTTGCGAGATTTTGCCAAGCAGAAGCTATAGAGAAAACCTACTATACTAAAATCTTTTACGCCAATATTGTAGGTTCTATTATTTTTCTTCTAGGTGTATATGTAAGCCATTTTCTTCTGTTAATGGGAATGACAACACTTTTTATATCGCAGATTTCCGTAGTTTTAAAATTGACACAGCTCTATAAAACGGGAAAGATGGCAGACAAAAAAGACCCTTTCTGGATTTTGAGTGCACAATATTTTGGACTTGCTTCACACTTCTTGTTTATAGCTTTTGAGCTAGGACTACAAGTTCAAAGCCTTGCTATAAATCTAGGCTTTTACATGTATATCATCTTTTTAACCTTTAGTGTCGCTCAAAGAATGATCCCATTTTTTTCACACTCTTTTGAGGTGAAAAATGAAAACTTCATAAAATATGTGTTTATATTATTGATTTTAAAAACGCTATTGAGTTCATTTAATTTTGAAATCGCTCAAATCATTGTAGATATCGTATTGGCTTTGTACCTATTAAGAGAGTTTATAAACTGGAAACTTCCGCTCTTTAGCTCACCTTCGATCTTATGGGTACTGCATCTGGGATTATTCTGGCTTCCGTCTGCGCTTTTAATCTCAGTAATCGCACATACTGCGGCGCTATTTCTTCATACAGATTTTTACTTTCTTGGTGTGCATCTATTGGCTTTAGGATTTGTGACGACTATTCTTATAGGTTTTGGAACAAGAGTCACTTTAGGTCACTCAGGACAGGTTCCAAATGCCGATAGTTTTGCTACTAAAATATTCTGGTTTGTTCAAGTCGTCGTGCTACTGAGAGCTTTGTATAGTTTAAATATTGCCTTTGGCTGGGGAGCTGCATTTTTATTTGATATTTCATTTACTGCTTGGCTTGTACTGTTTTTGGTTTGGGGTTCGAGAAATGGGAAAGTTCTTATCTTTGGAGCTAAGAAGTAAAAATTTTGGGACTTAAAATATCTTTTTTTGAAGAGCAAGAGCTTTATGTTTTTGAGCTAAAAGAACTTTACAATGTTCTAACAACTCATGTTCGAGCATTTTTGTGAGATCTGCATAAAGGTTTACAACCATACACTCTGTCATAGCAGATCTGAGTATTTCAACAACTTGCTCGTTGATAACTTTTGGTGCTATAAAATACCAAGCTTTATGCTTATGTGGTTGTAAAACGTTTTCAATCTGATCTGCTATCTCTTGTATGCGACAACATCTTTCTTTCTCACTAATATGAAAATCTACACTAAAATCGCTTTCATGATCACTTTGAAACCCATAGTTGTATTGTGAACTTTTTAAATTCTTTCTTTGATATACCAATATACTATCACTACTTTTTTCCAATGTGAGGGACTCTTTGCCTGTTGGATCGATCTTACATATTAAAAATTTAAAATGATTTAAATTTGCAATAACAATAAGCTTTGATAACATGGCTACTCCTTTTGGATAATAACATATCGATATCATGGACAAAAAACTTTTTTAAACAATTGTTCTACATTCTTAGTTTAAAATTCTTAATAATTATAAAGTAAATTTTACATTAAATACATTAATGGAATATAAAAAATAATTATATTTAATAAAAATTTGAAATTAACTTAGAGAAAGCAGAAGAGTATGAAAAAGAGGAATTTTTTCTGATGGCAACACTTTGCAGAGATATTTCATAGCATTAGCTCCTGCTTGAAAGTTTATATCAAACCATCAAGATAGCTCGTAATTTTCTTTTCTCTTATTCCTAAGCTCCAACATAGCGGATGCAATTAACAACACCTTAATCTCACAATCTTATAATATGAGTCACAATTTCTTCCTTCGAATGGAGTATTTTTTCATACTAATCTCTTTTCGTTTTCTTTTCGTTCTTTTTTTATAATACTCCAACTCATATTATAAGGAAAACATATGAAAATGGTTTCAAAAACTGCGTTGTTAAGTTTGATATTATTCAGCTCTTGCATTGAGATTAATGCAGCAGATTGGTTAATGATACAAGGATCAGAACCTGATACTATAGCACCACAGGGTGTCATAGTTCCAAACACTAATAAAACACCAAAAATTTGGGGATTTGCACAGATTAATTATATGAAAGATTATGGAAGTGTTGCTGTAACAAGCGGTAAGACAACTACACCATTTTCACTTTTGTCACCTAATCTTGATAGCCAGTCAGGGTTTAATGTTTCTAGAGCTCGTCTTGCTGTACGTGGAATGGCGGATGATGATAATATGGTGAACTATTTCGTTATGACAGATTTTGGTAATAATGGCATTAATAATTTGGCAAATCATAGTACACCCACTTATCTTACAGATGCTTCTGTAACCTTAAAATATATACCAAATGCGAAAATACGTGCCGGACGTTTTAAATATCCTGGAAGTGAAGAAGGATTTGAAGCTGTATATTTTTCACCATATATTGAATTTACAACTATGGGTGATCAACAGCTTAATGAACGTAGAATAACAAAAGCTTCAGGACCGCAAACAGGCGCTGCTGCAGGCGGAGCGGTAAATACAAATTATACCAGTACGTCTGTGACCGATCCTGTTGGAGCGTTTAGAGATACCGGTGTGCAAATTTTTGACACAATATCACTTAATGATACTTGGACACTCAGTTATGCTTACATGTATGGAAACGGCACTGGAATTTCAAATTCTACTAATGACAGTCAAGGTACGCATTATGGATATTTGGCACTAGAAGATACTTTTGGCGGAGGTAAAGGATTTTATACGAATGCTATGAAATTTTATGTTTGGGGACAAGATGGAAAACGTAATTTTACCTCCAATGGAACTACTCAGATAAGTGCAGATCGTAAACGTTATGGAGTAGGGGCATCTTATTACAATCATGGTCTCAGAGCTGAAGTAGAATATATGGTTGCAGAGGGAATGATCTACCAAGGTGCAAAAGACGTTGATGCAAATGCATTATCAACAGATTGGGAATTTCAATTTGCAACAGGAAGTCAAAATAAAGCCAACGGCGGTTATATCAATCTACAATATGAGCTGTTTCCACACAAATTTGAAGTATTTGGTCGTTATGATTTTTCAAATCGCTTAACGAATGATGTCAAAGGTGAACGTGACTTTAGGACAACAACATTAGGGTTGTCTTACCGATTTAACGGACCTACGCGAATCGATTTTAACTATCTTTTTAGAGAAGCAAAAGCACCAGGAAATGCAAGTGCACAACCTCTACTAGATAAGATGGGCAATCGTGCTGAAGTTCAATTAACTTATGCATTTTAAAAAAGGATAAAACTATGAAACTTATAAACTTACTATTAATCGCGCTGAGTATTACAACACTTCCTCTCGCTGCAAGTGAAAAAGCTGACAATGACGTTGTTAAAGTTGTCTACCAATGTGATTTTCCAGAACCAGATCGTGTTCATTTGATGCTAAATACCATCAAGAATGCAACTGAGTATTATGATAAAAAGTTCATTGAGTATGAAGTAGATATAGTCGCTCTTGGACCATGTCTACAATACGTTATGAAAGATTTTAATAATACCGGTTTTGAAGAAAAACCTTATATCACTAAAGGTGGACCAACTGGCGCTGGCACGAGATCGCGTTTAAAAGGATTACAACTTTCAGGCGGCGATAAAATCAAAATTTATGCCTGTAAAAATACCATGGATAATAACCATGTTGCAGAGAAACAAATCGAAGATTTTGTAAGCATCACACCAGCGGGAATCGTTAAAATTATTGACCTTCAGCGTAACGGTTATGCCTATATAAAAATTAAGTAGAAATTTTTTAAATCATCTGTTATTTTAGTTTAAAAACTTATAATAACAGGCAAAGGTTCTTATGAGACTGTATCAGAAGTATTTAACTTTATTATTAGTGATTTTACTCACGTTGATTGTCTATTTTTATACACAAAAAAAACAAGAGTTTGTCAATAGAATCGATATAGTGCTTATGAATTTGCTAGATAAAAAAATTGAACAGGAAAAAGCAGAGGGATTTGCATTCTCCTTTGCCTTGGCTCAAAATGAGACTTTGCAAACTGCCATAGAAAATAATGATACTCAAAAAATTACAGAAATTCTTGAAAGATATTCATCTACAATTGAAGTTTTTAACAGTTCAAAAGTGCGTGCACAAATCATTTCAAAAGACTTTGTTATTCTTGCAAGAAATTGGGAACATTCCACTAACGGACTCATGATTAAAACCAATCGACCTGATCTCGATGATATTGTTCTAACACAAAAATCACATGTTTCTTTTGAAGCAGCAAGACGGCTTGTGCTCATCTCATCTATTCCCATAGTGAAAAAAAATCATCTTATAGGTTTTGTTGAAACTATTCAAAATTTTGATGCAATGAAAAAGTATTTAGAAAATTACGATATTGATCTTTTAGTCTTAATGGATGATAAATACCAAGATCAGGCCGTTTTACTTAAAAACAATCCTCATATTGACAATATGGTTGTAGCAAATGATGATGCAAATATTCATCATATTTCTTATCTCAAAAGTGTAGGTTTGAACAAACTCTTAACAAATGGCATACAACAAGCAGAAGATTATATTTACTTTTCTCGCTTAATTCTCAATGCCAAAGGTGAGAATATAGGCTCTTTTGTACTCGTTCTTTCTAAAAAGAAAATGAAATTATTTAGTGCTTTTGAAGAGGAATTGGATAGTTTTTTAACATATTCTAGAAAAGATCTATACCTTTCTACGATGAATCAAAATTCTTCAACTAATCTATGGAAAAATTACACTGCCAAAAATCTGCTTTCTTTAAAGCAGTGTGCACATCCAGAGGATAAAATCGCTCTAGAAGAGAAACTGCGTACAGACCTTCATACCTATACAAAAGATGAGTTGATCTCACTTTTACTCGATACAAACTCCAATCAAAAATCAAGAGGACACATAAAATGAGATTACTTTTACTTGAAGATGATGTTATTTTAAAAGATAGTATCGAAGAATTTTTATCTTCACAAAACTATACTGTTGACAGTTTTGTCAATAGTGAAGATGCTTTTGATGCCATATTTTCAGTAGATTATGATCTGCTGTTACTCGATGTTAATGTTCCAGGATTATACAATGGCTTTTCACTTCGCAAAGCATTGGCGGATGAAAATAAAAATATACCAACTATTTTTGTTACGTCGATGTCGAGTGCTGATGCCCTTATACAAGGATATGCACAAGGATGTTGCGACTACATCAAAAAGCCTTTTGATCTTACGGAACTCATCCTTAGAGTACAGTATGTTTTAAAAACACACTGCTATAAAACGCAAGATGACTTTCTTATTCTTCCTGATAATTACCGTTATAACGTAAGAACATATGAGCTTACATGTAACAGTATGTCAATTTCACTCAGTAAAACTGAAAGTGAGATTCTTAACCTTTTTCTTATGAATAGAAACAATATTCTTACTCTTGAGATGCTGTATGATAAAATTTGGTCAAATGATGTTGACCCTGCTAACGCAAGAGTACAAATCAATAATCTTAGAAGAAAGCTTCCTCAAGATCTGATTAAAAATATCTATGGAACAGGATACCGTCTTGATTGTTGAAGAGATTAGTTTCGTTCGTCGTTACAGCTTAATTTATACATGTATTGTATCTTTTATATTACTAGCACCATTATATTTTTATGTTAAGCATAAAATCGATATGCAAGATGTCAGAACCGAAGTTGAACTAAAATCGATTCAATCACATACCATCAATGCTATGGATACATTTGGTAATAAACCTGATAGCACTTTTGAATTTCCAAAGTTCAATAATTATCAATCAGGACTTTATAGCAATGATTTTTCTGTCATCTTTTCACAAATCAATGAACCCTTACCATCGTATATGCCGGGATATCACAGTGAGGGATCATCTCGATTTTTAATTACAGCTCTTCCAGAAAAAAAATACTTTTTTGCCGACTACCTAATTACTAAAACTACGATCTCTTATACGGATATTTTATTTGAAGCTAGTGTGATCGCATTTGGTATTATCATATTGATTCTTCTTTTGTCTTTTTATTTTTTAAACAGTTTTTCCTTACCATTTAAACGTGTGAATGAAAAACTAGATGAATTTATCAAGGAATCCATGCATGAAATGAATACGCCTTTAAGTATTATAAATGTCAATGTTGATCTTTTTAACAGCATGCATGAGTCAAATAAATACCTCCAGCGTATCAAATCAGCCAGTAAGTCACTCTCGACGATCTACAATGATATGGATTACCTGATCAAGCAAAACCGTGTCGAGTATAAAGATGAGATTATCAATATAGAAGAGTTTGTCAAAGAGCGTATGGAATATTTTGAACTGATCTGCCAGTTGAATTGTATCACTATGACGTTGCATCGGGCGACTCAAACTCAAATATTCTTTAATCCCACAAAATTACAAAGACTTTTAGACAACACTCTCTCAAATGCAATAAAGTTTTCGCATAAAAATGGCAAAATCAATGTTTACATTAGCAAGAATGAAAATGATGGAATTTGTCTCACAATACAAGACTATGGTCAAGGCATTAAGCATCCGGAAAAGATTACAAATCGATATTATCGTGAGCAGGAAAATAAAAATGGATTTGGAATTGGTATGAATATTGTTAAATCCATTGTCGATAAAAGTGATATAACAATGGATATTCAATCAACTTATTTAAAAGGCACTACTGTTACTTATATTTTCAATAAATCTTTATTGATTGATAAAGTAACATGAGAGCACACTATTTTATAAAAAGCTATAGTTACCTAATGAAAATATTTATTTATAAATAAACGTAAAAAGATGAAATGAAGAAAAATGAGAGAGTAACTTGAGGATTTCCCCAAGTTAGTTTTAGAGCTCTTCGCTATGTTTTGCAAGGTACTCAGCGACACCTTCAGTGTTTGCCTTCATGCCCTCATTGCCTTTTACCCAGCCTGCAGGACATACTTCGCCAAACTCGTTTGTAAAGAGCATCGCGTCGATCATACGAAGCATTTCGTCGATGTTGCGTCCAAGTGGAAGGTCGTTGATAACTGCGTGGCGGATAGTACCATCAGCATCTATCAAAAATGAACCGCGAAGTGCGACGCCGCCATCAAGTAAGACATCATACGCTTTTGCGATATCTTTTGTTAAGTCTGCTACAAGAGGGTATTTGACCTGACCGATTCCGCCTTGGTTTACAGGTGTGTTTTTCCAAGCAAAGTGGCTAAATTGTGAATCCACAGAAACACCGATTACATTGATACCGCGAGCTGTGAACTCTGCCAAACGATGGTCAAATGCGATGATCTCAGAAGGACATACAAATGTAAAATCCAATGGATAGAAGTAAAGTACAGTTCCCTCTTCTCCAAAGTTTGCATAGAGGTTGAAATCCTCCACTATCTCGTTGTTTCCTAGAACTGCCGTTGCGCTAAAGTCTGGTGCTTTTTTTGTTACTAACATATCTTTTCCTTTTTTGTATTTTTTAAAAACCCCTGAGTAGAGTTCACTTGATATGAGCTCTATTCAAGGGTCTCTAAATTTTATTGTTTAAAGATGACGAGCGGACGTCCGAAAGAGACTTTTGCTGGTCTTGAGAGTGCCCAAAGCACCTCGTAGTTTGGCGGATATTTTGGAAACCAGCCATCTCCGTCTGTAAAATAAAGAAGCATCGTGTTCATAGGAAGATTTGCTTCGATGTAGTCAAATGTAGGTCTGTAATCTGTTCCTCCGCCGCCTTTTAAGGCAAAGTCCATCTTCTCTCCGCCTTGAAATGTATAGTGCGCATGTACTTTTGCATCGGCGATAATGAGTTCGATTTTCACAGAGGGAAAGTTTTGCATAATGGACTTAAACTCCTCCATAAATGCGCCGAGCAGTGCATCATCTATAGAGCCAGAAGTGTCGATGGCTACACAAAGACTTAGCGTATCACTAGTGAGCGAGGGCAGGGCAAAACCTCTATACATGTGCTTTTTGTTTGGTGGCATAAAGGCGTAATTGTTTCTCATATGGCGATTGACGGCGTTGTAGAGTTCAAATCTCCAGTCCACATCATTGGCAATCACTTTTTTAGCAAGACGGTGCATATCAGAGGGCATTGCGCTCTTTTTCTGGGCGACCTCTTGTGCTACGGATGCGGCGTAATGCCACTGGGATTCTGTTTCTGGGTCGAGTTCATCATCGATGTTTTCTGTATTTGCAAAAGGCTTTTCATCTTTTTTTTCTTCATTATTCTCATCTGAAGCTTCAAAAGCATCATCCACGCCTTTAAAATGCTCCTCTTTGAGCAGTTCATATATCTCTTCGGCGTACATATCTTTAAACTCTTCATTAAAGTTCGCACCCTCTGGGATAAGAACACCGTTTTTATGCAGAAGATTGTTGATGGCGTAGTCGGTTGCGAGTTGCCAGAGTGAGCCTATTCGAGCCAGACGTCTTTGCTGATGGGAAAGAATATGGTGCATAACACAATTTGTGAGGATAAACATGATCTCTTCATTTGTGCGACGTTCCATAAATTCAGGGTTATATAAAAAGCGTTTACCATTACTGGCATAAGCTCTTATAGTTTCACTCGGCTCATGTTTGAGGCGCGAAGCGAGCATCCCAAAGTAGGGATGTTTCATGGTCAGCTGGCTTTTAGCGCGAGTGAGAAGTTGTTCGTGCAACATTAATGTAACAAAGTGTTGAATTTTTTCATCCAAAGAGACCAACTGTCCAGATGATCGAGTTCGATTTTTCGTTCTCGTAAATCTTGGACAATCATCACGGCAAACTCGGCAGGCATATCCAGAGTATAAGCGATGAGATTGTTTAGTTTTTTAGAACTTGTCCCCTCATCTATGCGCATCGTGAGTGCCGTACTTAGGATATGAAGAGCGGCTGGTTCACTTGGAACATCCTTACATGTAGCGTTTAAAACAGCATCCAACTCAGGCAGTTCACCTGCGACAGAGCGAAACCCTAGAAACGAAGCCGCAAGCTCTTCACCAATTGCACCGCTTACCATCGGCATGATGAGATCGGCTTCTGGCTCTGAGGAGATGATGTGATGGACATATTCCCATGTTCGAGGTGTGGCAAAAGCACGGCTGTCAGATTGAGCAAAGGTAAAAAGAGCGTTTGGTCTGTGAGAGATAAAAGCGATGATAGAGCTGTCTATGCCTGCACCTATGGCCCAGGTACGCCAATCCTGCGGACTTACTTCCATCTCCAAATGTACAAAACGGTTTGCAAGAGGAGCCGCCATACGAAATACAACTCCTCGGTCGCTTTCACGATTTCCCGCAGCCACGATTGCCCAGCCATCAGGCAGAGTATATTCGCCTATTTTTCTATCGAGTATGAGCTGATACGCAGAAGCTTGAACCATTGGTGCGGCGGTGTTGAGTTCATCTAAAAAGAGGATTCCTTTTTCTATGCTTCCATCAGGCAAAAACGACGGCGGAGCCCAGATGGCAGTCTCATCTTTTGCGCTATAAAATGGTATGCCTCGAAGGTCTGTGGGATCAAGTAGAGATAAACGAAGATCCACAAAGCTGATACCTTCCTCTTTTGCTATCTGAGCGACGATGGAAGATTTACCTATTCCAGGAGGTCCCCATAAAAAGACAGGTACTTTTTTTCTACATAGATGTGTGAGTGATCTCTTTACACTTTGAGGGTTCATACTTTTCCTTTTACTTGCACCCAGAGGGCACTTTGTATGTAAGCTTATATGCAATTATGATACGAAGAGAGTGCGAAGAGAATGAATACGACAAAATTGTCGTACTTTTGTATTTTTAGTATGAAAATTGCATAGATTGGCAATTTTTTGAGGGAACACAATATGTAACTACTCTTTTAAATACGGCTAAGAGCCAAAAAAAGGATTTATCATGTTACACAGCGATATCATAGAGTTTGAAGATTTTGGGTTTAACCACTACATGCACCATTTTGATGAATGTAATGGAGATGAGCTTGTTTTTAATGAAGAGTTTGACTGTATGCAAGCGGCGACTGATCTTATAGAAGAGATCATATGGGCGTAAAAAGAAGTTGTTTATAACTAAAATAAGAGAGGAAATCTATCTTGAATTTAGTTATAAACTGTTACAGATTTTTTATATATTTAGTCTATAAACCTCACAACTTCATCAAATGCTAGTCTTAACTGTTTTGGTTGCTCATTGAGTCTGTAGCCAAATGGTAAAACCATTGCTAATTGATATTTTGAAGTATCAAGTCCTAAAATCCCTTCTACTTGTTTTTTATCATACCCTTCGATTGGACATGAATCTATCCCGATACTTGCACCAGCAGTCATCATATTTGCTGCAGCAATGGCAGTTTGTTTTGCAGTCCATGCATAGATATTTTCATCACTGCTTAAAGTCTCTTTTAAATGATCCCCGTAGAGTTTCATATAAAAATCCAGTTTCTCTTTTGGCATCTCTCTTCTAGAAAATCTTTTTTCAACTTCACCAGATTCGACTTTGACACTATCTATTCCAGCTAAAACAACAACCAAATGAGAACAGCTTGTCACTTGTACTTGATCCCAGCAAGCTGGTCTTAGTTTGGCTTTTAACTCTTCATTGGTAATAACTAAAAACTTCCAAGCTTCCATACCAAAAGATGACGGTGATTTTCTGCCAGCTTCTAAAATAAACCTGATATCTTCATCAGAAATCCTTTTTGCTTCATCAAACACTTTACATGCATGTCTAAAATCCATAGCTTTCATAAACTCATTTTTCATTTTTATTTCCTTATATTTTTTCTAATCTATTTATTTCTAAACTTTCCAATTTATTTTCTACACTTTGAACAAATGATAAAAAGTGTTCTGTTTGCATATGAGCAGCTAAAAGTTCTGCATTTTCCCATGTTTCAATAAAAGTAAAACTATCTTTATTTTCTAGGTCTTTGTGCAAATCATACTGAATACATCCAGCATCTTTTTCATGCGTATTTTTATGTAAATTTACTAACAAGGGGTAAATCTCGTCTGTAAACTCTTCTTTAATTTTAAATTTTGCTACGACTACTATTTTTGACAAAATAAACTCCTTTTATTGATTAATAAAATTTCTTTTTATGCTTTTTCTAGTATTTCCACGATAATTTTAACCGGATAAAGCGTATCCATTCCCCAAACTTTCGCTAAACCATTTGCATTTATTGCCAACGCTTCTATAGCATCTCTTGGAATATCAAGTTCTTTTAAAGTAACAGGCGCACCAATCTTAGAAAACCAATTTTCAAGTTTCTCTATCCCCTCATTTGCATCATCGCAATTGAAAATCTCTTTTGAAAATCTTTGAAATTGAGAAATATTTTGCTCTTTATACCATTTCATCCACGCTGGAATCACAACTGCTAGTCCTGCACCGTGGGCAACATTGTATAAAGCAGATAAAGAGTGTTCAATCATATGATTTGGAAAACTTCCACCATCAGTTCCCGCTGGAGTTAAGCCGTTGAGTGCTTGTATTGCAGTCCAAGCAAACTCTGCTCTTGCATCATAATCATCTGGATTTGCGATGAGAATTTCAGTCGTTTCCATAACAGTTTTGATGATAGACTCCACGATTCTTGAGTTAAAGTGAGGATGAACGCTCGCTGTAAAATATACTTCTATAGAGTGAGCAATAACATCAACGGCTGAATATGCTAAATATTCAGGAGTAACAGTTTGCATCAGTTCTGGATTGATAACTGAAAGTACAGGATTTACCAACACAGAAGAGATAGAATATTTCTGTTTTGTATCATCATTTATAATGACGGAATTGCCATTCATTTCGCTCGCAGTTGCGGAGAGTGTCATCACAGTAAACACTGGCAAAGCCTCTGTTATCTGTGCTTTATTGATATAAAAATCCCAGACGTCACCATCATATTTAGCTCCCGCGGCAATGGCTTTTGCACTATCAGCAACAGAACCGCCACCAACACCTAAAACAGCTTCAATTTTATGTTTTTTTGAGAGTTCAATACCTTCATTGACTTTACTAAGAAGTGGATTACTCACAACTCCTGAAAGTTCAACAAACTCAATCTTACTTTTGTTGAGGGAGTTTATAATTTTGTCATACAGTCCACTTGCTTTAATGCTTCTGGTTCCATACAAAAAGAGAACTTTTTTAATACCTGCTTCTGCTAAGTAGCTACCGATATTATTTTCTTTCTCTTTTCCAAACTCTATTTTTGTCGGGTTGTAATATGTAAAGTTGTTCATTTAGTCCTCTTTATTTTAGTTAGGTGGGAATGTTATAGTAAACATACTTAAATATCTCTTACTATACTAAAGGTAAGTAATGGAAATTATATTCTATTATGATATAATAAATTTATAAAAGGATGAAAAATGTATTGTATCGACGATAAAGAGTATACATGTCCCGTTTCTATCACAATGGATATCTTCAATGATAGATGGAAGCTGGCTATTATCTGGTATCTACTTGAACATGATAAAAGATTTAAAGAGTTACATGAAGATATTAGTGATATTACGCAAAAAACACTCACAATAAAACTAAAAGAGTTAGAAGCAAAAAAAATTATTAGTAGAGAAGTCTTTGCAGAAGTTCCACCTAAAGTTGTATATTCCCTCACTCCCATAGGTTTAAAACTCAAACCAATGTTACAAGCAATGTTTGAATGGGGAATAGATTATGTCAAAGAAAATGGAAAGATTCTAGAGTAAGCCTTAAGTTGTTGGAGTTTTATTACAGTTTTGTTACAATATATCAAGATATATTGATTTAATAGATTTATTTTGTTATAGTGTTGAAGAAAAGTCATAAAATGACATTCAGCTATTTGAGGAGATCTTATGTTAAAAGTTTTATTTGTTTGTGTTCACAACAGTGCAAGAAGTCAGATGGCAGAAGCCTTTTTTAACCAATATGCACCTGAAGGTGATATCGCAGAAAGTGCAGGGATTAAGCCGGGGGCTTTAAATCCATATGTAGTTCGTGCAATGGCTGAAAAAGGGCTTGATATTTCAAATAACAAAACAAAAGGGGCTTTTGATCTTTATAAGCAAGGTCGACTCTTTAGTCATGTCATCACAGTATGTGATGAAGCAACGCAACAATGTCCCATCTTTCCAGGTACAAGAAGTGTTGTTTCTTGGAGTTTTGAAGATCCCTCAATATTAAGCGGAAGTGATGAAGAGATCATGGAAAAAGTACGTGTTATTCGTGATGCAATAGAGGAAAAAGTTAAGGAGTTGATCGCGACAACTCCATTGCAAAAAACTCTTTAACCGCGTAACATCTTGACCATCGTCTCTTTTCCACTTGAAGCCGCATACATGAGTGATGTTACTCCATTGACATTGGAAGTATCAAGTTATATTCCTGCCTCGACAAGCAGTTTTTTTTATTATGCCAATATTCCCGCTTTTAAAGAGAGATTTTCCTCCTTAATCTTTCTATAACGCTTTTTTGTTTTGGAAACTAAGATATAGTATTGTAGATGATTTCACAGGAAGTTCTAATGATTAAAGCGATTTTAGCATTTATAGTGCGATCACTGTTTCGCATAAACGTAGTAGGTGAGTTTAAGCAAGAGGAAGAACGTACGGTTATCATTATAAATCATCAATCTTTTTTAGATGGTTTAGTGTTAGGACTGATACTTCCTATTTCTCCTGTTTTTGTCATTAATGCTGATATTGCAAAACAGCTTTGGGTTCGTATGTTTTTGTCACTAAGTGATTATCTTGTTATTGATCCTTTTAAACCGATGGCTATAAAGTCAATCATTCGACTTGTTGAGAGTGGTCGTCCTGTTGTTATTTTTCCTGAGGGAAGGATAACAACAACGGGAAGTTTGATGAAGATTTACGAGGGTTCTGCTTTTGTTGCCGTGAAGGCTGAAGCTTCGGTTATTCCAGTCATTATTCAAGGTGCAAATTTTAGTCATTTTTCACATATGCCCTTCGGACATCCTAAACACTGGTTTCCCCAAATAACACTTAGTTTCTATCCTGCAACACATATTTATACGTCAAAAGAGGGAACATCACGACAAAGACGTGCTCAATCAGGTGAAGCGATGCGTATGCTGATGCAACGATGCATCTATGAATCACGTAAAAGAAATGATCTCTTTGGTAGCTTTTTGGATTCCATATTCTTGTATGGTGCATCTCGTAAGATTCTCGAAGATACAAAACAGATCGAATATACTTATCGTAAATTTTTGATGATCTCTTTGGGGTTGGGAAGACTTATAGCGCGTTATACTCAAGAAGAGGAAGATGTCGGAGTGCTAATGCCTACAGCTGTTGCTACTTTGGCTTTGATACTGGGACTGAGCAAAGAAAAACGGATACCTGCGATGCTAAATTTTACGGCAGGTGTGGATGGCTTACAAAATGCAATCATCGGTGCAAAAATCAAGATAATCATTACTTCTTTGGCATTTGTAGATCAAGCAAGACTCGCACCTAAGCTTGAAGCACTTCAAAATGTCAAGATTCTCTATCTCGAAGAACTCAGAAACGAGTTGAAGTTGTGGGATAAACTCATCATTTTTGTGAGTTCTTTCTCCTTTATTCGCACGCAATATCGTCATCAAAATCCAAAATCTCCCGCGGTTATTCTATTTACCTCGGGCACAGAAGGAAAGCCAAAAGGGGTTGTTCTCTCTCATGAAGCTCTTTTGGCAAATATTTTTCAAATCCGCTCTATTGTTGATTTTTCCACAGAAGACAAGATGCTCAATGCTCTGCCGATTTTTCACTCTTTTGGACTCACAGCAGGTTCGCTTCTTCCCATACTCAGTGGAATGAAGCTGTTTATGTATCCTTCACCTTTGCATTATCGGGTGATTCCAGAGATCGCGTATGATCGCTCATGCACAATTTTACTTGGAACGAGTACCTTTTTATTTAATTATGCTAAAAAAGCCAATCCATACGATTTTTACCGCTTACGTTATGTGATTGCTGGTGCGGAAAAACTTTCTGATTCTGTGCGAGAGTTATGGTGCGATAAATTTGGACTTCGGATCTTTGAAGGATATGGTGCTACCGAAACAGCTCCTGTTATTGCGGTAAATACACCGATGGCATATCGCCGCGGAACTGTCGGTCAGCTTCTACCGGGAATTGAGTATAAACTCATTTCTGTTGCTGGAATAGAAGAGGGTGGAGTCTTACATGTAAGGGGTGCAAACGTTATGAGCGGATATTATCGTTCAGAAAATCCTGGAGTCTTAGAAGCTCCCATATCAGAAGCAGGAGAGGGTTGGTATGAGACTGGAGATATTGTTACAGTCGATCAAGAAGGGTTTGTTCGCATTATCGGACGTGTAAAACGATTTGCAAAAGTCGCTGGTGAGATGATCTCTCTTGAATCAGTAGAAAAACTAGCACTCAGTGTATCTCCTACATTTTCCCATGCAGCGTCTTCGCAAAGTGATCAAATGCGGGGAGAACTCATAGTCCTATTTACAACCGATCCACTATTGGCACGCGATACACTCAGACAAAGTGCAAGATCACAAGGATATCCAGAAATTGCAGTTCCAAAAAAGATAGTGTATATCGATGCGATTCCATTACTTGGAACAGGAAAAACTGATTATGTTACTCTAAAATCTATGGCAAGCGAAGCTTAATGTTTAAGCGGTAGATAATTAAAAACGAAAAATTTCAAAACTCCCTTCAAAAATATGAATATGACGATGAAATATTTATTTTTTTCGTAGATATAACAAAGTTTTAATGGATTTAACGTATAATATAAACATTAAATTTATAGATAAAGTTGGATTATGAATAAATATATCGGTACTGTCCATGGCATAAGTGGCGTCTTTTATGTAAAATATCCTTCAGGAGATGTTATACAGCTCAGAAGTGGCGATAGAATCACTGAGGGAATGCTTGTATTTGGAGATAAACATAATCCAACTTCTGCACATATCAATATTAAATTAAATATAGATGGTAAGATTTTTGCCTTAGAAGGGGCGCAGCAGCAACTTTTTAATGCAGTAACTTTAAATGGCATTATTGATGCTGCAGAAGACAAAGATAATACAGCAGCAGGAAGTGAACAAGCTAAAGACGATGATGCCGCTGCACAATTTGATGCACGTGATGGTGCTATCGTTGATGTTAACAGTACACTGCGAGATGCAAAATTCATAATAACAAGCCATACTTTTATATTAGAATCTTTCGTCCAAAATGAATCTGACCGCGGTTTAAGCCCGATATCTCATGGTGATCCGTTAAATCCGACAAGCTCTCAGATTCCAGATCGTCCAACACCAATCTCGAGTCCTATAGTACCAATATCTTTACCGACTCCAACACCACCTCCTGTAGTCTCTTCAAAACCAGGGCTGTTTGGAATAATCAGTATGACGGGTGATAATATTGTACATGAGAGTGAAACAGCATCCTATAAGTTATCTGTTACAAATGCACCACTAACAAATCTTGTAATCGCAGTGCAAATATCCAACGTCACAACTCAAGATACTGACATAACTCCTAAAACTATCTATGTGACTATTCCTCAAGGTCAGACGAGTGTGACCTTTAATATAACGAATCTTTATTCAAGCCAAATAGAGTCAAATGAGATATATAGTGTTAAAGTCATTGGCACGTCAGGTGGTGGATATACTGCTTTGACATTGCCATCAGAGAATGTTGATACAACTATCATAGACAGTGTAAAGCCACTAAATGATAGTGTATCTGTACCTGAGGGAAATAATACTCTTACAAGTACAGATACTACGAATCTCCTTGCTAATGATGAAAAAGGTACAAACGGCAAGATAACGCAGTTCAATTATACTGACACGAATGGAGACCCGCAAACGACAGCACTTACTGGTGGAACAGCGACAGTTACGACGCAAAATGGAAGGATTACTATAAATGATGATGGCTCATGGAGTTACACGTCCAATAAATCCGTTTCTAATCCACAAGATGCTCCTCTCCCTGATAAGATCACATATACAGTTGTTGATGGTACAGCTGAAACGGGAATAAGATCAGGAACTGGGGTATTTACTTTAAATATTACAGACAGTAATCCTACACCAAACAGTGCAACTACAACTATTGATGAAAACAATATAAAAAATCTAGGAAGCGATGGCAATACAACCACTGTTGATACAGTGACACAACTCTTAGATATTACTCAAGGAAAAGATGATATAAAAGATGTTCAGTTCACATCAGCGACTACGGATACTTTGACTACTGCGGCACTTACATCGGGCGGTGTAGCTCTTAGTTATGCCATTACTGATGGGGGACATATATTGACTGCAACAGCCGGAAGCAATACGGTTTTTACAGCAGTGATAAATAATGCAACAACGGACGTAACAGGTGCAGCTCAATCGGTAACATTTACACTTGATAAACCACTAGATCAAGTGGTCGGCAATAGTACAAATACATTGAATATACCGTTAGATTATAAAATATCCGACATAGACTCATCTATAACGACAGATAGTACAAATAGACTCAACGTCACAATCGTAGATGATGTACCAACAGCAAGAGCAGATACTAACAACGTCACAGTAGATGCTGCAGACCAAGCTGGACACATTGATGGAAGTAGTGCTACAACTATTATTGCAGGTAATGTCATCACAAATGCCAGTGATACCACTCAAAGTGATACGATAGGCGCAGACACTACAAGCTCT
>TBL_comb47_HYPODRAFT_10000046_pt1 | contig 135604 bp, 131 predicted proteins | sample TroBogypolimnion_40_FD_10682 | JGI IMG/M metagenome (IMG submission 10682)
CGTGCTGACCTAAAAGGTCACACGTAGAGTGTGCTGTTGGAATAAATGTAAGTGATAGCAGACGGAGGGATAATTGTTGAAGCGAGAGTAGTCGTTTGTAGTGAACTTGGTGGTGGACGGTAGAAAAGAAAAAAATATTATATATGCTTAATTCAAGTGGTTATCGTTTGTTGGATGGTTGGGAGGATACGACCTATTTGACTGTGACTTCAGGCCCAAGCGTGTCAATCACATATTGTTTTTGAGTCGCGACGGACGTGTTAAATAATGATTTTGACAATGGAACAGACGCGTCATCCAGCGGATATATCATTGCGTTTTTACGTGCCATCAGGTCATTAATGGCTGCTTCAGCTGATGTCCACTCGTAATACATAAACGTTGGGGTAAATGACGGTTTACTAACAGATATTTTTCCACCGGTCTTACTGATATCAAATTGGGCTATTCCACCAATTAACTCTTTAATATTTAACTGTGAAGATAACATATTACCAAGCGAATACCATACGACTGTTTGGCTATTATCAGTCCTTTTTATAACGTCGACTTTTTGTAAAACGTGTGGTCCGGTGCCGATAATAATATCAGCTCCAAGCGAACTTAGAAGACTAGCTTCGTTTATCTGGTCAGAACTGACTGTGCTGGAGTCTTCGACGCCCCAATGCATTGAAACAATAACTACATCAGTTTCGGCGCGCAACTGACCTACCAAACGGCGAACAAGTGTTTCGTCATGATAATTATTAACACTATAATCAGGTGTGGCTTTATTATTATTAAAATCAGCAAACGACACAAATCCAATTTTTATATCATTAACTTCAAAAGTACTGATTTTATTTTGGTCACTGGCGTTTTTGTTAGCACCACTGACTGCTAACGGTTTTAGTTTTGACCAAACATCAAGCGTCGCATTAGTAGCTGCAACACCCTTATCGCCCATATGATTATTAGCCAAATTAATCAAATTACAGCCAGCGCCACTAACTAGGTCGGCTGAAAACTGGGTTGGTGCATTAAACGACGGGTAGCCGCTTAGTCCGTATTGTTCGCCAGAGCTTAGGCCTTCCTGATTACAAAAAATCACATTCGCGTTTTTGTAGGTGGAACGAATATTTTGAAAGTAGTGACTAAAATTATATCCATTTTCGGTTGTTGCGTTGGCAATAATGGTATCATGCGCCAACATATCACCCATAGCCACCATATGAATAATCGGGGTTTTTGTCTTTATTTTGTTATCAGCATTGATTCGCGAGGATGCATTACTTTTTTGATTGTTTGCTGATTTAATATTAGTAATTAAAAATATAGTAATTCCAGCACAAATAACAACAACGACTATCGACAGAACTAATACAATTATTCTACTGGTTTTAATAGATTTTTTTACCTTCATCCTCTGTAAGTATATCAAATTTTCAGACTTTAAAATTATATATTTAATAACGCTTGAGTTTATCGGCAATATCAGTCATACTGTTGTCATAAAGTATATACGCAATTCGCTATGTGGCGAAGCGATAAAGGAGAACTAACCAAATGGCAACAGCAAAAAAAGCTACAAAAAAGAAGGTCGCACCAAAAAGGGCAAAAAAAGTAGCTCCGCTAAAGTCTTTTAAACTTAGCAAAGAACCAACCTCATTCGTATCATTTCGTATTACTGACCAAACTGTATACTGGTCAATTCTATTGATTTTGATTCTTATTTTGGCGCTTTGGGTATTGCAACTTCAAATTAATCTTTCAGATATATTAAGCCAAATTAATGCCTAAATTTTGATGTACATTTAAATAACCCCGCAAATACGGGGTTATTTTATTATTCAAAAATTTTTACATTCGAATTTCTGCATCAACTCCAGCTGGAAGACTAAGATTTTGCAGACTATCAATTGTTTTTGGCGTGGCGTTAGTAATATCGATTAAACGCTTATGAACACGCATTTCAAAGGCTTCACCGCCTTTTTTATAAACATGCGGTGATTTAACGACAGTAAACACACTTCGGCGGGTTGGTAGTGGCACCGGTCCAGAGACACTAGCGCCTGTACGGATTGCGGTGTCAATGATTTGTTTTGCTGATTGATCGATTACTTTGTAATCATACGCTTTAAGGCGTATTCGAATACGCGGACTTTGTTCTTTGGGTGCTTTTTCAGCCATATTGGCTCCTTCGTTGTTATATCGTAACCTCTGCTTTAGACCAGTTTTGTTCTGCTACTGCCGAGTTGTCGATATCATTAATAATATGGGTGAATTATAACATCAAATCAATATCAAGGAAAGAGGGCGTTTTAACGAGCGCCCAGCTCGATTTGCCGAGGACAGCCTACGCTGTCAACGGGATTCGTTTACTCAACCGGCAAGCGTTGTAGGTGCAGATTCTGCCATATTAGCTCCTTAATGAATTTTGCTGTGTTTCCCATTTCGATATGCCCATGTGAACTTACCGATGACGATGGCATCGTCGGTCCTGGTGACGCTACATGTGTCACCCAATACGATCTGACCGATAGCAAAAAAAAGCGGGTACCATGTCATCCATGATCTCGTCGTCCGAGATACTTTCTTGGTCTGTGAGGACACAGACAGTTTCATAGTGCTTGTCATCCCAACCCTCGCACATAATCTCGTCTACGAGAGTTTTCTTCATGACACGACTGCCCGGTGCTGATCTGGTGCGTTATCGCGCAAAACCATTTCTGGGCCTCCGTAGTTGAGTTTTGATAGGTCCGTTACCCCTTTGCTTCTAGGCAAAGATAAAGTTCATATTATATATGGACAATTTCTTTGACTATTAACTAATTTCAGTATATTTGTTGTTATTACTTATTGCAACCGATTGAAATTCCTATGCCAGTTCCTGAACTGCGATCACCCCTGGACCAACCGAGACCAATCTGACCCGTAGCGCTAGTGTGTACAATACTGACAGCCGAACCTCCTAAAATCTTTTTTCGTCCTAAGTCTGGAATAATCATTGTCCCAAGTGGTACTTCGAGTTTTTCACCCTTTATGCGCCTGTAAAGTGCCAGCATTACATAGCTGGCTACGTCAATGGAAAACATATCAAAATCAGAATTTTCTGATTCAAACAATTCTCGACTAACCTTGAATGCATCAAGTTGGGTTTCTTTATCTTTTTCGCTATCGTCGTCATTTATGTTTGTCTTGTCATAGGGCATATTTACATAGTGTACATAAGGAAACATATTATTTTCACCATCTGTCAAGGCTAGGCGCGATTGACCTGATAAATCGCTAATATCTGTGTCGGTTTTTTGACGCCTAGCTCTAACAATGGGCAAATGGCTAATGTCTTTGGCGCCGTGTGTCCAATGTGATTTATGCCATATTGAAAATGCTGGGTAGCTTCTATCCCGATAGCTCTGACTGTCGATTGTGTCTAGCATTTTTCGAAGTTGGAAATCATTTTCCAGAGGTAAATGTACAAATGGTTCGCCCGGACGCGTTTGTCCGGTGGTTAATTGCAAGTAATCGTTTTTCAAAACTTCTGCAAGAATTTCTTTGTCTTTTACAATATCCAAATCCAATATAGAAAGTGCCTCGATAGCAACACCAACACATTCAGTTATATTCACCTCTTTAAATTTATCAATCATTTGTTGCTTTATTTTACAGCAATCACAAAATATGTCCAAATTATCATACTAAAATACCTCCGTATTTCAGGAGGTATTTTTTAGTTTCAAATCTAAATTATTTGATAACTTTGGTTACTACACCGGCACCAACAGTTTTGCCACCTTCGCGGATAGCAAATGTTAGACCTTTTTCCATAGCAATCGGTGCAAGCAATGTAACTTTGAAAGTTACGGTGTCACCAGGGATGACAAGTTCTTTGTCAGCTGGGAGCTCGACTTCGCCTGTTACATCGGTTGTTCGGAAGTAGAATTGTGGTTTATAACCCTTGCTGAATGGAGTGTGGCGTCCGCCTTCTTCTTTTTTAAGGATATAAACTTCTGCATCGAATTCAGTGTGTGGAGTAAGACTGCCTGGTTTTACAACAACTTGACCACGTTCGATTTGTTCGCGCTCAATACCGCGCAAAAGGACACCGGCATTATCACCTGCCTGACCTTGGTTTAGATTCTTTTTAAAGGCTTCAATACCAGTGACAACAGATGTCTGAGTAGGTTTGATTCCAACGATTTCAACAGGGTCGTTAATTTTGATGACACCTTGTTCGATTCGTCCGGTTGCAACTGTACCACGGCCTTTGATTGAGAAAACATCCTCGATTGGCATCAAGAATGGTTTGTCAAGGTCGCGTACTGGGTCAGGAATATAATCATCAAGTGCTTTGACTAATTCCATAATTGAATCTTCGTCTTTTTCACTGCCTTCTAGGGCTTTGGTAGCAGAACCTTTGATAATTGGCGCATTTTCGTCAAATCCGTTTTTAGCAAGTAATTCTCGAATATCCATTTCAACTAGTTCGACTAGTTCTGGATCAGCCAAGTCCATCTTGTTTAGATAAACCAGAATTTTAGGCACACCAACTTGGTGAGCCAATAAAACGTGTTCGCGTGTTTGTGGAAGTGGGCCGTCATTAGCGGCAACAACTAGGATTGCTCCATCAATCTGGGCGGCGCCGGTAATCATATTTTTGATGTAGTCAGCGTGTCCTGGCATATCAACGTGCGCATAGTGACGTTTTTCCGATTCATATTCTTGGTGTGATGTAGCAATCGTAATACCACGAGCTTTTTCCTCTGGTGCATTATCGATTTGGTCGAAAGCTACTTCTTTATTAACCGGGCTAGGTAGCCTTTTTGCCAAAACTTTCGTAATAGCTGCGGTTAAAGTTGTTTTACCGTGGTCAACGTGACCCATTGTGCCAACATTTACATGAGGCTTGGTTCGATCAAAATCTGCCATTATTGTTGTTCTCCTTTCGCATTCGTTTTCAGCGAATTGCGGAATTTAAATTTTGTTGACGTAAGTAATATTACCTCACGACGTATATCTGACATTATACAGATATTTGTATGCTTAGTAAAGCATATTAATTACTATTTGCTGGACCGTTTTTCGATGATTTCCTTGGCAACATTTGGTGGGACTTCTTCATACCTTGCCAGTTCCATCGTACTAGCGGCACGGCCTTGGCTCATCGAACGAATATCATTGGTATAGCCAAACATATTTGCTAGGGGTACCAACGCTTTGATTAGCTTCGCGCCACCACTCAAGTCATCCATTGATTCGATTCGTCCACGACGCGAGTTTAGGTCGCCGATAACGTCTCCCATAAACTCTTCCGGTGTAGTTACTTCGACTTGCATTATAGGTTCTAGCAAAATTGGATTTGCTTGTTTGATACCGTCGCGTGTTGCAGTACTACCAGCCAATTTAAACGCTAGTTCGGATGAGTCAACGTCATGATAACTACCATCGTGCAAGGTCGCTTTGATATCTACTACAGGATAGCCGGCAATAACTCCACCATCCAAAGTTTCGCGAACACCGGCTTCAACCGGTTTACGATATTCCTGTGGCACGACACCGCCCTTGATTTCATCAATAAATTGAAAGCCTTTACCGGGCTCATTCGGTTCAAATCGAATCCAGACATCACCGTACTGTCCACGTCCACCGGATTGTTTAATGTGTTTACCCTGTACGTCTGATTTACCCTTAATCGATTCACGAAATGCGACTTGCGGTTCACCAATATTGGCTTCAACCTTAAATTCGCGTTTCATCCTGTCAATTAAAATATCTAAATGGAGTTCGCCCATTCCTGACATAATCGTTTGACCGGTTTCGTCATCGGTGTGAATTCGGAAAGTTGGGTCTTCTTCGGCTAATCGCTGCAAGGCAATTCCCATTTTTTCTTGGTCTGATTTGGTCTTTGGTTCAACCGCAATAGAAACTGGCGGTTCTGGGAATGTAATCGATTCAAGAATTATCGGATGCGTTGGGTCAGAAAGTGTTGCTCCGGTATAGGTGTCTTTCAGTCCAACGACAGCTGCAATATCACCGGCACCGATTGATTCGATGTCGATTCGCTTATCTGCATGCATTCGGACGATACGTCCAACGCGTTCTTTGTTGCCTGTCGTGGTGTTTAAAACATACGAGCCGGCTGTCATTACACCACTGTAAACGCGAACAAAAATCAATTTACCAATAAATGGATCGGTTGCAACTTTGAAAGCAATACTTGCAAGAGGTTCTTTTTCGTCGGGTTTTCGCTGAATTTCATCACCTGTCTTGGGATTTTGTCCCCAAATCGCGTCAACATCAAGTGGTGATGGCAGAAAATCTACGCCTAAATCAAGAACTTTTTCGACAATAACTCCGCGACCGTCACCGCCAGTAACCAGATAAAAGTCACCCGCTAGGACTCGCTTGCGAAGTGCAACGATTAGTTCCGGAATGCTGATTGAGTCTTCACCTTTTTCCAAGAATCGTTCAAATAGCTCGTCATCGGCTTCGACTGCAGCTTCGACTAACAGGCTTCGAGCATGTTTAGCTTTTTCCAACATATCGGCAGGAATTTCACCAACTGTTAGTTGATGGTCTGTATAATCACCGTAAGTGTAGGCTTTCATATCGATCAGATCGACTACACCGTTGATGTCTTTTTCAAAACCAATTGGTAAATGGATTGGAAGTGCGTTTTTAGTCAATCGTTTATGAATGCTGTCCAGAGATTTATAAAAATCACCACCGGTTTGATTAATTTTGTTAATAAAACAAACACGAGGCACTTTATATTTGTTGGCTTGGCGCCAAACGGTTTCGGACTGAGCCTCAACACCCATTTTGCCATCAAAAACTACTACGGCACCGTCAAGTACTCGTAATGAACGCTCCACTTCGGCTGTAAAATCAATGTGGCCTGGCGTATCAATGATGTTAATCTTGTGATCACGCCAAAAGGTTGTAACGGCAGCAGATGTAATCGTAATTCCACGTTCACGTTCTTGCTCCATCCAGTCGGTCGTGGTTTCACCTTCGTGGACCAAACCGATTTTGTGGGCTAATCCCGTACGATACAAAACACCTTCTGTTACGGTTGTTTTTCCGGCGTCAATATGAGCAATAATACCAATATTACGCAGGTCTTTTAGTGGAACATTTTTTTCTGCCATTTTTTCTCCTTATAAATATTCACGGTTATATTTGTCTCAATTTGTTATCGTTCATACTCAATCGCAGTAGCCATCGCTTCTTTCGCAAGATCTTCAGAATCACCAAAGTCGCAATCAACTCTGTTTGTTGTGCTATCGGTCATATCAAAGCTATATTCGAATCGAAGACCCCTAACGATTGCGTGACCAAGATTTCTGTCTCTTGTTATATGTGCTTCCGATACAACCTGATGGGTTTCACCGTCTAGATCAAGGTTTTGAAAGGCTGTCGCAAATTCGCTATCGCAATCCGCCCCGCTAAAGGCGACTTTCATTTGTGCAGTATATTCGTCAAACTTCGTAAACTGTTCGACACCCATAACTATGCCCTAGCAAAGTGCGCAAATGCACGGTTAGCTTCGGCCATTTTATGAGTATCTTCTTTTTTCTTGAACGCACCACCGGCTTCGTTATAAGCGTCAACAATTTCAAGTGCCAGGCACTGAGAATAAGATGCACCGTGACGACCACGGGCTGATTGAACCAGCCATGTAAATGCATAGTGCAGTTGGCGATGACCTTGAATTGGAAAAGGAATCTGATAGTTAGACCCGCCAACTCGACTTGATTTTACTTCGAAATTTGGTGAAATGTTTTTCAATGCTTTTTCAAATACTTCTAGTGGGTTTTCGTTTTTTAGTTTTTTAGCAGCAATTTCGAGTGCTTCATAAACCGAGCGTTCGGCCAGAAGTTTCTTGCCATTAAGCATTGATTTGTTAATCAAACGTTGAACCAAAACACTCTGGTATTTACGATCAGCTGGAATTGTACGTTGTAGGGCTACAGTTACTTTTCGTGGCATATTATTTATTATCCTTTTTAGCACCGTACTTGGAACGGCCCCTTTGGCGTTTTTCAACACCTTGAAGGTCCAAAGCACCGCGAACAATGTGATATCGAACACCCGGAAGGTCGGGAACTCGGCCACCGCGTACTAAAACAACAGCGTGTTCTTGTAGATTATGTCCTTCACCACCTATATAGGCCCAGACTTCTTGCTGGTTCGTTAAACGAACACGAGCTACTTTTCGAAGGGCTGAGTTAGGTTTTTTAGGTGTTTTTGTCGTTACACGAATACAGACTCCGCGTTTTAACGGACTGTTTTGCTCATAATAATGAGTCTTTAGTGCGTTATAAATCCGATCCAGCGCAGGAGATTTTGACTTCTTCCTGGCGGTTTTGCGCGGATGTCGCACTAATTGATTAATTGTTGGCATTAAATGAAACTCCGTTTCATGGTAGTTAGTATATAGTATGTGGTAAATGGTATAATTTGCCAGCTTGTGGTTTCGTCCACATACCAACTACTACATACCATCTACTATTTTACAGATTGAACTCAGCATGCTCGCACTGTGTCGTACTTATCGACAGATAACGATTCTGTACACATTCAAAAAAATCGTTATCCCAATAAGAGTAAACTCGAGTGTAATTATAGCAACATTAGCGATTAAACACAAGTACAGACTCCTTCTTTTTTGCCGCCCAATACCACCAAGTTCACACAAACGGCCACTCTACGTGTGACCTTTTCAGGTCAGCACGTGGCGTTCGGCTGGCCTACCGGCCACATCCGTTTATGCTGAACCAGGTGGAACTGGACGTGATTTGCTCAGTTTGAAGACTTCTGACATTTATGTCGCTTGTTGACGACATGCCAGCCTAATAATAAGATAGCCTGTTGAGTTGCCGTAAAAACAAAGTCCTAATAACCTTGCTATCCGAGTATGTTTGAGTCGCAGACGAGTTACGCAGGATACATAGTTATTGGGACTTTGTTTTTAGCGCACAACGAAAGGGGCTGTTGTTTATTTGGGTGGCGTGGAGGCGTCCGCAATAAACCGTACGTCAGGATCCGCAAAATATGCACAAATACTAGATGGCTAAATCGATGTTTTCGGCAATTTCTTGTTCGAATTCTTCAGTGATCTCAGAAGCGTCATAGCCTTCGGCGCCGGTTCCGACTGGAATCTTGCGTCCGATGATGACATTTTCTTTCAATCCATGCAATCGGTCAATGCGACCACTGATAGCAGCATTGATTAAAACGCGTGTCGTATCTTGGAATGATGCAGCCGATAGGAAACTGTCTGACCAAATTGATACTTTGGTAATACCTAACAGCAATTGTGTGTAGCTAACAAGTTCTTTGTCATTTGCTGCCAATTCGGTATTTGCTTCGACAACGGAGGCTTTCGATACAATATCACCAGATACAAACGTACTGTCGCCTGGATCTTCGATTTGGACGCGGCTGAACATCTGTCGAACAATTATCTCTAGATGCTTGTCAGCGACGTCTTGGCCTTGTGCAGAGTAAATACGCAATACTTCGTTGATTATGTAACGTTGAGTGGCTTCGGTGCCCTTCAAACGCATTAAATCGTGAAGATTCAACGAACCTGATGTCAAACGATCGCCGGCCTCGACTGTATCACCGGCAGCGACAACAATTTGCGCACTGCCTGGAATGTCGTATTTAACAGGTGAGCTGGCATTAGCTGCTAGAATTATTGTTTCACCAGCGACTTCGATAACCCCGTCAAATGGTGCAGTAATTGGTTTTGTTTCACTTTCGCCGGTAGCCAATACGTCGCCAACTTTGATATTACTGCCTGATTTAACCACAGCGGTTCGGCCTTCAAGTTTAATTTTCTCAACATGTCCCGCCTCAGGTGTAACTTGGACAACATATTTTTTGCCATCTTCCCAAACATCAACCAGACCTGTTACTTCAGTAATATGAGCCTGACCCTTTGGTGTCCTGGCTTCAAACAACTCTTCAACACGAGGAAGACCTTGAGTAATGTCACCACCGGCTTCACCGCCCTTATGGAAGGTCTTGAGCGTCAACTGCGTGCCCGGTTCACCGACTGATTGAGCAGCAATAACACCGACAGGTTGTGCAATATCTACCAAGAGTCCGGTTGCCATATCGATTCCGTAACTCTTACGAGGAATACCGCGCAGGTTTTTGGTAGATAGTACTGACTGAATCTTGACGCAGTCGATAGATTCGTCCGCCTCAATTGCAAGTGCGGCCTCACGAGTAATGATTTTATCTTCATCAATATATCCCGGAACATTTTCAGCAGTATAACGGCCGATTAATCGGTTGCTAAAGCTAATCATAGTTTGTTCTGATTCATTTCGGAAAATTGTAAAGCCTTCGTCTTTTTCTTCAATGTCATCAACGGTAAACACATCCTGTGACACGTCTACGAGGCGCCTGGTCAGATAACCGGCGTCAGCAGTCTTTAGGGCTGTATCAATCAATCCCTTACGTGCACCGCGCGTTGCAACGAACTGTTCCAACGAACTAAGACCATCTTTATAATTTGAGCGAATAGCCAACTCGACTTCGCGGTTATTTGAATCCACCACGATGCCAATCATAGCCGAAGCCCATTTGACGTTACTAATATCACCACGAGCACCGGAGTTAACCATCACGGAAATACTGGTGTCCATATCTTTTAATTTATCTTTCAGAAAATCAGCAATTTTGCGATCAACTGAACGCCATGCGGAAATCGTCAAGTTATATCGTTCGTCTTCGGTAATTAAACCTTGGTCAAACTGTTCAGCGATTAATGCCGTCTTAGCATCACCTTCAGCCACAAATTCATGAGTTTGTGGAAACTGAGTGTAGTCATCTTTACCGGTCGAAACAGCAGCTGTAGTAGCAAACCTAAAAGCTAAGCCTTTCATACGGTCTGCCGTCTGGGCTGTTACTTCTGCACCATAATCATTAAAGATTTTTGCCAATACTCGTTTCAATTGTTTTTTATTCTGAATTGCATTATCATATTCGAAATCGATTGGCAGAATATCATTAAAGAAGACACGTCCAAGGGTGGTATTTCGAACCTGACCGCGGAAAGAAACATGAATCGGACTTTGCAGTTGCAGTTTTCCATTATCATATGCCATTTCAGCTTCAAAAACCGAACTATATGCTTTAACTTTTTTAGTTTGTGCGCTAGGTTTTTCGTATGTCAAGTAATAGTTACCCAAAACAACGTCTTGGCTGATACTTAGAACCGGTGCACCGTCGGCAGGCTTTAGCAGGTTGTTTGTGGTGCTCATTAATTCCCGAGCTTCACGCTGTGCAGCATCGGAAAGTGGCAAATGAACCGCCATTTGGTCGCCGTCGTAGTCGGCATTGAATCCATTAGCTACCAATGGGTGCAGTTGGATTGCTTTGCCATCAACCAGCACTGGTTGGAAAGCCTGAATTGACAATCGGTGAAGAGATGGAGCGCGATTTAAAAGTACGTATTTTTCAACAATAACAGCGTCAAGTGCATCCCAAACAAGGGCATCACCAGATTCAATTAAACGAGTTGCAGAGCGGATATTATAGGCATGTTCGCCTCGAATTAACCAACTGATAATGAACGGTTTGAATAGTTCAAGTGCCATTTGTTTTGGCAGTCCGCATTGATTAATGTGAAGTTTTGGACCTACAACAATAACCGAGCGTCCTGAATAGTCGACACGTTTACCTAGTAGGTTTTGGCGAAAACGACCCTGTTTACCCTTTAACATATCACTAATAGATTTTAGTCGTCGTCGGCCACCGGTAGCATTGACTGCGCGGTTACCCTTCGCAGCACTGTTGTCGATTAGTGCGTCAACTGCTTCTTGCAGCATTCGCATTTCATTTCGGCAGATTACTTCAGGCGCATTTAGGTTAATCAGTTTTTTAAGTCGGTTATTTCGATTAATCACCCGCCTGTAAAGGTCGTTTAAGTCGGAAGTTGCAAACCGTCCACCGGTCAATTGAACCATTGGTCGCAGATCTGGAGGAATAACTGGTAGTACTGTCAGCGTCAGGCTGCTTGGGTCGATGCCCGCAGTTGACATACCTTCCAGCATTTTCAATCGTTTCAAAAGTTTCTTTTCGCGTTGACCCTTAGCACCAGTTACTTCTTCGGAAAGTTTAGCAATTAACTGAGGTAAGTCGATCTCGTCCAAAAGTGTTTTTAGTGCGGCCCCGCCCATACCGACCTCGATAAGGTCGACATATTCATCTGGCAGATTGCGATAATCAATTTCATTTAATAACGCGCTTTTCGTCAAACTATCAAGCTGCGTCTTTTTATAATTAAATGTCTCTTCAAGTTCTTCGATTTCACGTGATTGTTCGGCGGCTAATGCTTTTATATCAGCGTTTTCGACACCTGCTTCACGTTCGTAGCGCATTTTGATTGCAACTCGGCCAGCTTCGGCCTCTGCTTCGGCATCAGACAAGTATTGATCACGTTTTTCCTCGTCCACTTTTAGTACAACATAAGTTGCAAAATATGCGATGCGTTCTAGATTACGAACAGTAATCCCCAGCAACAAGCTCATTGCGCTTGGAGTGCCACGCATAAACCAAATATGAGCAACTGGCGTTGCTAGTGAAATATGCGCCATTCGTTCACGTCGGACAATTGATTTGGTAATAAGTTCACCATTTTTATCAACGGCAGCTTCGCGTGAACGAACACCTTTTAGTTTGTTATCATGAGGGTTGACGTCTTTGACAGGTCCGAAAATTCTTTCACAAAACAAACCATCACGTTCGGGTTTTTGAGTTCGATAGTTAATTGTTTCCGGCTTTGTTACCTCGCCATTACTCCAGCGAAGAATATCTTCGGGACTGGCGACTGTAAGGCGGATAGCGTTAAAATCGGCAATTCCGTTAGTTGCAATTACACGTGGCATTTTACACTTCCTCCTTTATTTCAACAATTTCGTCATCATCGGCATCGTCGATTACCATGTCATCCATGATATCGTCGAACTCCTCTGCGACAGTTTCGTCAATATTTTCCATTATCTCTTCGGGGACGTCTTCATCAATTGATCCTGGTATAGTTCCAACAACAGCGGCCGCATCAACAATCGCAACTGCGTCCTCGGCTTCATCCAGCAAATCAACTCGAAGGCCCAGACCCTGAAGTTCTTTGACAAGAACATTAAATGATTCTGGCAGTTTCGGTCCGACAATCGGTTCATTTTTGATGATTGATTCGTAGGCCTTGGCACGTCCATAAACATCATCTGACTTAATCGTTATCATCTCTTGAAGAGTTGCAGCAGCACCGTAAGCTTCCAATGCCCAAACCTCCATTTCCCCAAACCTTTGACCACCGTTTTGAGCTTTACCACCAAGTGGTTGCTGAGTGACCATAGTATAAGGACCGGTAGAACGAGCATGAATCTTGTCACTTACCATGTGGTGAAGCTTAATCATATGCATAACACCTACGGTTGTGCGCTCTTCAAAGGCGTGACCGTTTTGTCCATCGTACAACTGGAATTTACCATCACGGGCATAACCGGCTTTTTCAAGCTGGTCGCTAATAGTATCATTTGGAACACCGTTAAAAGGAGGTGTTGCAACTTTATACCCCAGCGCCCTGGCTGCCATTCCTAGGTGAGTTTCGAACAATTGTCCGATATTCATACGTGATGGCACACCAAGCGGATTCAATACGACATCAACTGGCGTTCCGTCTTCCATATACGGCATATCTTCGACAGGCAAAATTTTCGCAATAACGCCCTTATTTCCGTGTCGTCCGGCAAGTTTGTCGCCAACGCTAATTTTTCGAAGTTGAGCAACAAAAATTTGAACCTGCATCAGTACGCCAGCTTTTAATTCATGGCCGTTTTCACGGCTGAATATTTTGACACCGACGACTTTTCCGCCACCGGCACTATTCATTCTAAGTGATGTGTCGCGGACGTCTTTGGCTTTTTCACCAAAGATAGCACGCAACAACCGTTCTTCGCTGGAAAGCTCCTGTTCACCTTTTGGAGTAATCTTGCCTACCAAAACGTCGCCATTTTTTAGTTCTGAACCAATTTGGACAATCCCGTCTTCATCCAGATGACGAAGTGATTCTTCGCTGACATTTGGAATATCACGAGTAACAATTTCGTTACCAAGTTTGGTTTCGCGAACTTCGACATTGTAATCTTTTATATTTATACTTGTAAGTGTGTCGTCGCGAACTAATCGACTGGACAAAATCGTGGCATCATCCATGTTGTATCCACCCCAAGGCATAAATGCAACAAGTAAATCACGCCCAAGTGCTAATTCTCCGTCGGCAATTGAGGCGCCTTCAATTAATATATCGCCTTTTTTAACCTTGTCACCACGAGTTACACGAACTTTTTGGTTGATTGAACGGTCGTCGTTGCTTTTGGCAAAGTGAATTAATTCGTACTTTTTAACACCATCTTTATATTTAACATGTATTTCGTCAGCATCAGCCCGCACAACTTCGCCGTCATCGGCGGCACAAATCAATTGAGATGTGTTTTTAGCAATTTCGCCTTCAATGCCCGTACCAACTATTGGAGATTGAGGGATCAAAAGAGGAACAGCCTGTTTTTGCATGGCTGAACCGGTCAATGACCTATCAACACGATTCTTTTCAATAAAAGGAATTAGCGCTGCAGATGAGCCAAGAATTTGTTTATGGGATGCATCAACATAGGTTACTTCGCTGGCATCAACCTGTTCTGGCAATATACCGTTTCTAGCACTGACGCGTTCGTCGGCAAATGTACCGTCTTTGTTCAATTTAACTGAAGCATCGGCAATAACTTCGACGACTTCCTGGGCTGCGTCAAGGTAAACGACTTTGTTTGTTACTTTGCCATTAACGACCTTCAAGTATGGAGTTTCTACAAATCCATACTCATTAACACGTGCATAAGAGGCCAAGTTCAACACCAAGCCAATATTTGCACCTTCTGGTGTTTCAATAACACAGATACGTCCGTAGTGAGTCGGGTGCGCATCACGAACATCAAAGCCGGCGCGTTCGCGCGACAGACCACCCGGACCCATCGAACTTAGACGACGCTTGTGTGATAATTCTGAAAGTGGGTTGGTTTCGTCCATAAGTTGTGATAATTGTGAACTGGCAAAGAATTCGCGAACAGCCGCTACGACCGGTCGAGCATTTATTAGTTGTCCGGGAGTGACTGTTTCCAAATCACACATACTCATACGATCCATGGCATTTCGTTGCATACGCAGCATTCCAACCCGGAATTGGCGAGAAACTAATTCACCCACCAATTTAACACGTCGATTCGAAAGTGAATCAATGTCGTCTGGCAAGTCCTGTGTATTATTCAGTCGGATAATCTCACGGATAATCGCAATCAGGTCGCTTAATTGGAAAACACGATTTTCAGTAGTATTTGGCAGTTTAATCCCAAGTCGTTGGTTCAATTTATATCGTCCAACTCGGCTGTAATCAAAGCGCTTAAAATCAAAGAACATTCGTTCGATCATACTGCGAGCATTATCAACTGTAGCTAAATCGCCTGGACGCAGGCGTCGGTAAACTTCAATCAGGGCTTCATTCGAGCCACGGGCTGAATCTTTATCAAGGGTGGCTTCGATATATTTAATATCACCCGTATCGATATCTTCGAACAGACTTTTAATTTCACTAGTTTTGCTGTGACCCAATGCACGTAAAAGTGTCGTGATTGGCAATTTTCGTCGACGGTCAATTTTTACATAAATAACACCATTTGGTGACGTTTCAATTTCTAACCAAGCACCACGTCCGGGAATAAGTTTAGCACCATAATAATTCCGAGTTACGGCTTTGTCAGCGGTGAAAAATACGCCGGCGCTGCGAATTAACTGAGACACGATAACGCGTTCGGTGCCATTAATAATAAATGTACCGCGATCGGTCATCCATGGGTAATCGCCCAAATAAATTTCTTGTTCTTTGACTTCACCGGTAACTTTATTGGTTAGTTCAACGTTTGCATGTAGTGGTGCGTCAAAAGTCAGGTTGTTTTCTTTGGCTTGCTGTTCAGACGTTTTTGGATCCTGGAATTTGTAGTCATTAAAACGCAAAGACAATTTTTGACCAGTGTAATCGTCAATCGGATTTAGTTCCGAAAATATTTCGGAAAGACCGGTTTCAACGAAATCCCGCCAGCTGTCCTTTTGATGTGCTATTAAATTTGGTAATTGGAGTGCCGTGCCGACCTCAGTAAAGAAGACACGCTTGGTGACGTTAGGCTTTGCTTTTGCCATAAGTGGTGTTTGCTCCTCGCAAATAAATACATTTAATACGATTCTTTAGTTGTTTATTAGGGGGTCTTGGCGCCGAAGATTCCCTTAACTGTGTCGGTCTTGTGATATATAAATCCCAATTATATAAAAAGACATAAATAACAACAGCTACACTACTTCTTGCTAACTATTGTGAGGCATGGCTATATATTAGTCAATACTATTTATGACTATTTTTATGATTTTGTGATAACTTCGTCAATTAATCCGTATTTTTTGGCTTCTTCGGGGTTCATCCAGTAATCTCGTTCCATGTCGGCTTTGATTTTTGCCAGTTTTTGACCGGTATTTTTAGCAAACAGTTCTGCCAGCATTTCCTTGACTGCCATGCCCTCTTTTAGGTCGATCTCCATATCTGTAACTTTGCCCTGCGTAGAGTGGGTTGGCTGATGAATCATAACTTTGCTGTGAGGTAACGCAAAGCGTTTGCCTTTGGCACCACTTGACAGCAAGAATGCTCCCATACTAGCCTGCAGACCAATTCCAATCGTCTGGACGTCCGGTTTGATGTACTGCATCGTATCGTAAATGGCCATACCGTCGTAAACGCTACCGCCAGGGCTGTTAATATACAGTTTTATGTCTTTTTTCGGATCTTCGTAAGCCAAATGGATTAATTGGGCAACCACGATATTAGCCGTATGTTCATCAACTTGCTCGCCCAAAAATATAATGCGTTCATTTAAAAGTCGCGAATATATATCATAGGCACGCTCGCCGTCGAAGGTTTTTTCGATAACAGTGGGAACTAAATAGTTTTTAGGTCTTACCATATATTCTTATTGTACAACAAATCCTCGTTTTATGTTTTGGCTGGGCTAGTGGGTGTAACCCTAGACATAATCAGCGACATCAGCAATCTTTACAGCAGTATCACCTATTTTGCATATACCAGTCTTTCGCATCGCATCCCTTTCGGCTAATAGTCTAATGTTCTCGAGACGCATTCCTTCCATTGCCCTTTCAACACTACTAGCTACGTCTTTGTCGACGATAGTAGCATCCCAAAACATGTTCGTATCATCATCGAGTCTAACAACAACTTTATCATGTTCCATATAATGTATTGTACATGAAGGATAATACTTAATAAATACATGGTCAGTAAGTGGGATTAATAGATTTGAACTTATGAAAAATATTATCTTTTTGTATTTATTTCAACTAATCTATCGACGGTTTTGTCGGTAAGTAAACGGCTGGCGATGTCACGACGGACTTCGGGTTGCTCGAATTGCTTTAACGCGTCAGCATTGTTGGCATATTGCTGTTTGAACATCTCGACACGAGCATCAAGTTCGGCGGTTGAGGCTTCAATTTTTTCGATCTTACTAAGTTCTGCCAAAACTAATCCGGCCTGAACGCGTTTGGTTGCGACGTCCTTTACTTCGGTGTCTAACCATTTTTCTTTGGACTCGAAACCTTTGTTTTCCAGATATTGTTCCAGTGACAAGCCTTGATACATCAGGTTGTTAACGAAATCTTGTTCGATTGACTTTGCCTGGTCCGCAACCAGTATTTCTGGTATTGGAACATTACTGACACTGACCAACTCTTTGACCAGACTATCTTTAAGTTTTTCGCCGGCTTCGCGTTCTTTTTGAGATTTAAGTTCACGTTTAATATCAGTTTTCAGTTCGGCAATTGTCTTGAATGGACCGGCTTTGGCAGCAAGTTTGTCGTCGATTTCTGGAAGATTTACCTCTTTGACGGTTTTTAGTGTAGTTGTAAATACGACTTGTTGCCCTTTTAGTTCCGCCGATTGATAGTCATCTGGGAATTTCAGTCTCAAATCGAAAGTTTCACCGGCTTTATGACCGACAATCCCCTCTTCAAACCCAGGAATAAATTGATTCGAACCAAGGGTCAAAGCATAATCGTTGCCAGTTCCACCCGGAAAAGCAACATCGTCTTTTTTCCCAATAAAATCAATAACGGTTTCGTCCCCAATTTTGGCTGCCCGTTTGACCTCTTTACGCTCAGCCAAACTTTGCTGAATTCGTCCAACGGTTTCAGTGACTTCGGCATCTGTAACTGTAACTTTTTCGGCGGTTGATTTAAGTTTTTTGTAATCACCTAATTTTACTATTGGCAGAATTTCGGTTTCGGCAGTAAATTCCATCATTTCACCAGCAACATATTTTTTGATTTCAACCGCTGGACGATCCAAAGCTTGAAGTTTACTTTCTATGAAAGCTTCGGCAACAGCCTTACTAATTGCGTTCTCTATAATCTGTTCCTGGAGTTTTTCAGGATTGATATTTTTAACAGCAACCGCAGCCGGAGCCTTGCCTTTTCTAAATCCGGCAACTTTGACATCTCGCGCCAACTTGGTCGTGGCAACTTCTGTAGCGATGGCCAATTCTTCGGCATTCAAAGTGATAGTCAATTCAACTTTTGTGTCTGATAGGTTTTTTACTGATGATTTCATTTTTCTCCTTTACGCCTGACGGCAAATAATTCAACAATCTCGTCAAATTTTAATTTATATTCTTCGGATTTGGCAATATTTTTAAGTGTATAAACACCGTTTTTAACCTCATCTTCGCCCAAAAATAGTATAAACGGGATGTTTTTCTTTAACACATTTTTGATCTGACGATCCAATTTGCGCCCAGTTATATCCAGTTCAACATTTATATCTTTGGCACGAAAATCATTTGCAAGCTTGTTCGCTTCACGTAAGGTATCCCCTAAAACAGATATATAGACATCGGTAGTAGAGTTAAGTTTAGGTATTAAATTATGAGATAGCAAAAAGTTCAAAAAGGTTGTTCCGCCCGGCGCCACACCAACAGCCGAAATCGGCTCTGAACCGAATAGTCCGACCAGACCATCATAACGACCACCGCCAAAAAGTGACCGATTATTTTCGGGATTTGTATCAAACACCTCAAAAACCATACCCGTATAATAATCAAATCCGCGCATTAATGTGATATCAAAAACTACACCTTTTACCTCTGCACGTTCAAGAAGTGTAAATAATTCCTGTACTTCTGTAACTGCAGCGCAATCGCGTATTTCTACCGGCAAATCGGCCATACTGGTGGCATTTAATAGCGCCTCGACTTTAGGCAAGCCAACATCGGCTGATTCTCCAAAGACTTCAGTTGCTTGATCGATAAAATCTTGTTGACTAATTTTGTCTTTCCTATCCAGCAGTTTAATCATAAACTGAGCCTGAACGGCATCAAGTCCTAAATACTGCGCCATCATAAAGTTAATCAATTTTCGATTATTAATTTTGATAACGTAGTCTTCCAGCTTGGCACCAGTTTCTTTCATAATTGTATCTGATAAAGTAATAATTTCGGCCTCGGCTGATACCCCATCATCACCAAAAATATCAACGTTCAATTGCCAAAATTCACGTTCTCGGCCTCTTTGTGGTCGTTCGTAACGCATAAAATTAGCGATTGAATATAATCTGGCAGGATAGGCCAATTCCTGGCGACGTGCGGCCACCATACGACTGATGGATGGGGTCATTTCCGGTCTGATAGCCACCGTACGACCACCCCTGTCGACAAACGAATAGGTTTGGTCATTAGCCAGCTCCTGACCACTTTTTGCAGTATATACTTCAAGCGGCTCTAAAATTGGTGCGCCGTATTCTTCATAACCATATGATTCAGACACTTTTCGCCATATCGAAAAGATATAATTCTGAATTCGTTTTTCTTCAGGATAAAAATCGCGTGTGCCTTTATAAGGTAGTGATGATAGTGTACTCATTACTATAATTTTTGCATTTTTATCTGTTTATTACAAGTGCGAGGCTTTTATTTTAAAACGTGTTGTTGTATCCAAACATACATTGCAATTCCCGCAGCCACGCCAACATTTACGGACCTGGTCGAGCCAAACTGTTCAATCATAACAGTTTTTTCGGCACTTTTTAGCATTTCTTCACTTATACCAGGACCTTCACCACCAAAAACCAATACTGTGTTTTTAGGTAATTTTGTTTCTGAAATAGCAACAGCGTTAGAGATAATATCAACAGCAATAATATGTCGCTTTTCATTTGTCATACACTTTACGAAATCGTCAACTGATTCGTGATTTACAATGTTCATATATCTGTCCGTAACCATTGCACCACGACGATTCCAATGTTTTTTACCAATTATATGAACAGCTTCGATATTAAAGGCATTGGCAGCTCTGACGATTGTTCCGATATTAAAGTCGTGCTGCCAGTTTTCAATTGCAATATGAAGAATGTTTCTGGATTTATCCAGGTCGGCCTTTACCGCCGTCGTTTTCCAATAACGGTATTTATCAATGACGTTATATTTATCACCGTTTTTCAATAGTTCCGGGTCATATTTCGAATCCGATGGCCATGGTTTCGGATGTGGCCCAACGCCAATAGTTTGTTTGTGCATATCTTTATTGTAACTCAGAAATAACAAACCCGATTTTTTATAAAACAGAAGTGTTATACTAATATTGTAAAAAGGAGAAAACAGTTATGGATACAACGAATTTATCATATTTGCCAGTTTGGTTTTGGCCGTTATTGGTTATCTTGGTCGTATGGGAATTATTTTGGAAAAGCGCCTCGATGTGGCATGCTGCCCGTAAAAAAGATATTTTTTGGTTTTTTATTTTACTAATCTTCAACACTTTGGGAATTTTGGATTTAATCTACCTATTCGGTTTTGAAAAAGTTAAAGCCGATAAACTATTCAAATAAAAATTTCTCCATCGAATAATCGACTTATTTGACTGCAAGTATTTTATATAGAAACATTTTACCCCTTGGGCTTGCCACTTGAATGGTTGAATGTTCTTTTTTACCTAGCAATGCCCGGCCAAGCGGACTATCCTCTGAAATTTTATTTGCAGAGGGGTCGGCTTCAACCGAATTAACAAGTGTATATTTAACCTTATGAAAGTCAGATTCAAGAAATACCGTTGAACCTAGCTCGACATTAAAATGTTGTTTTTGAATAGCTAATACGTCGGCGTGTTGTAAAATATTTGAAACTTTATAAACTTCAGATTCAATTACCTCAAGTCGACGTCCCGCATCGGTTGAACTAATGAAATCCTCTCTATCCTTTATATCCATATTCAAAATCCGTTTACAGATCGCTGTCTGTTCTTTACGCAAATTGTTCAGTTGCACTCTAAGATTATCTAGGCCTGTTTTTGTTAGATGAAAGTGTTTGTTTGAAGGAAAATATTTGATATTTTTGTAATTCATCTCTTATACCCCCATCCAAAGTTATTAAGATGATATTATTTTAATTTCGGATGCAAATACTTTCTGTTAGATTACTTACATTCCGATACAATTGATTAATAATCCTGTAGGGCTATAATGGATCCAGACACGCTATATTAATGTCGTCAAAGGTTAAAAATGAATGAGCGAAGATCTTTCTATAGGGATAATCACGTCGTTAAATTCAAAAAAAACGCAACGATTTTTTTTTGCAATACGAGATACCCAGATGCCTTTATTGCATTAAAAGAGGTATCGTTGAAGAAACGAATCTGACTCATTCCGGCTGTCAACAAACTATTTGTTTCGATATTGTCGGCGACATAATACCAAAATGTTGGGCATTTTCTCGAACTAGTAAGACATTATTTGAATACCGAGCCTTTAGCGATTGCGAATTGTATGTTATTCGGAAGGAAGAATTCCTGTCACAACTTTCTGATAACCCTACTTTTGCATATAAAATGCTTAGCCGGACAATTAGGTCACTAATAAGCGCAAACCTGCATATTGACGTACTGGAAAAACCGAATGTCGAGTCAAAGATTTTATATGCCTTTCGTTGTTTATGTTTGCTTTATGGTTCGCACCCCCTAGATAAATTGGTAAAAATTCAGATCCCATTTACTCAACAAGAGATTGCAGATTTTTCCGGCTTGACGAGAGAGACAACGAATATTGAACTAAATAAGCTTAAAAAGGCAGGCATTGTCACCTACAACCATAAATACTATTCGGTTGATACAGAAAAATTATCTGCAGTAATTGATGATGAATACAACCCTGGAATACCAGAGAATATTTTGCATTTGGATACGCACTTAATAACTCGGTAGTTGTTTGGTACGGATGAAAGGACTTGAACCTTCACGCCCGAGGGCACTAGCTCCTAAGGCTAGCGTGTCTACCAATTCCACCACATCCGCATATTTTGGCAACTAACTCATTGTAACAAACAATCTTTAACAGATAAAGCCTAATATTATTTAATCAAAATCGTGCTTGTGCTATCATTGATACTATAATGACTGAGAGGAATCAATTGGCATGAATAAAATTGCGCAATATTTGAATGAACACCTACTGGGTGAAGTCAGCAGTGACGAGTTAACTAGGCAAAAATTTTCTGTTGATGGAAGTATTTTAAATATCACTCCTGAATACGTCGTTCATCCAAGGGTTACGAACGATATGCGAAAAGTTGCAAGATTTGCATGGCAACTGGCGGAAAAAGGACATGTACTACCCATTACAGTTCGTGGTGGTGGAACAAACCGGAGCGGTGCGGCAATTGGCAAAGGAATCATTGTTAATACCTATGCTCATCTTAATAAAACCATCTTTATTAGTTTTAAAAACAAGGATCAATTCGTCCACGTACAGCCGGGTGTAAATTTCAAGGCATTAAACGACACACTTAAATCACATGGTTTTATTATTCCCGTTTATCCAAAAACTGCAGCGTATAGTTCGATTGGTGGAGCTGTGGCAAATAATGCCGGTGGTATTCAATCCGGACGCTATGGCCAAATCGGAGAATGGGTAAAACGTTTAGAAGTTGTTTTAGCAAACGGTGATTTGATTGAAACCACCCGTATCAACAAGCATGATTTAAACAAGAAAAAAGGTCTGCAGACATTTGAGGGTGAGATTTACCGCAAAATTGACGGTATTATCGAAGATAACCAACAAGCGATTTATGACAAAATTGCCAATAATGAACCCGACAACACAGGATACCCGGGAATTTCTATGGTTAAAGCTCGCGATGGTTCATTTGATTTGTCACCACTTATAATTGGTAGCCAAGGAACTTTAGCAATGATTTCCGAAATTGTCCTTCGAACCGACTATTATAGCGAGGAAGAGTCGGTTATAGTCGCAACTTTCGATAATCCCGAAGTGGCACGCGATTGCGCTGATTCGATGGCTGCACTTCAGCCTACGGTCCTTGAACTAATTGACGGAGAAATGTTTAACATCGCACATGATTGCGGTAAAAAGTATATATTTTCCGAAGAATATAACGACAGAAACGTTGGCTCTGTTATGTTTATAGATTTTAATGATTCAAACGACCATTTGCGTCGTAAAAAAGAAAAACAAGCCTTAAAAAGACTATCTAAATTTGAAACGACGATTTATACCAGTTCTGACTATTCAAAAGAAGAATTATTCACCGTTCGCGAGGTTGGGTCTGTTATCTTAGAATCCAACACCAAGGGCGAATCTATGCCATCGATAATTGATGGCGCATCGATTCCAGCTGCGCGACGCGAAGAATTCATTATTGCCGTAAAAGAACTTGCCACAAAGGACCACATTAACCTGCCTTTACATATACAATGGCTGGATGGTTTAGTTTATGCCAGACCGACCTTGAATTTACATATTGTCAGTGATAAACAAAAGACATTTAAATTGATATCCGATTATATTGAACTTGTTGCAAAATACGGCGGTAGTATGTCAGCTGATGCCGGTGAAGGAAGATTACGTGCCAATGCGTCCTATGCGCACTTGGATGACGATGAATTGGATGTTTATTCGCAAATCAAGGAAGCTTTTGACCCGTTCGGAATATTAAACCCCGGGGTCAAGCAAAAAAGTGAACTTAAAACATTAATCGCAGCACTCAACCCGGACTATAGTTCAGCTGAATTCGCACAATATTCACCATCTGAATAGCCCGTAACCCGACAGTAAGCCCAGAACAATCTCATACTCATCAGCACACTCTACGTGTGACTTTGTCAGCACGTGGCGTTCGGCTGCCTACCGGCACAGTCTTCTGAATATGAATTGCTCTGGTCTTACCTACCTGGATGTTATTGATAAACATGAGATACATCTGTATTCTAGTATTACCTGTTTGCGCGAGTGGCGGAATGGTAGACGCGCTAGCTTCAGGTGCTAGTGTCCCTCGGGACATGGAAGTTCGAGTCTTCTCTCGCGTACCAAATTAAATAACGACCGACATGGTCGTTATTTAATTTGATTTCGCCGAAGAAAGCTTCGAACATCCATAGTAAATTCGCTTCAGCGAATTTTATGGAAGTTCGGTGCAGCGATTGAAACGAAAAAGTGTTCACATTTTTTCGTGAATGAGCGGAAAAGCGAAGCGCTGTCTTCTCTTGTTTATCAACGAAAAATAATTCCCAACAAAAATAGCGGCCTCTCAGCCGCTATTTATTTCGGTAGAAAGTCAGCGCCGCAGTTCCGTAACTACGATTGTCCACCACAACAACTCCTTGCACGGACGGCAACTCACCTCTGCCTGGATATGATAATACCATAAGCCCGTTTGGTTTTAACAGTCCCATTAATGAAAATACTGTGGATAACTGCAAATCATTATATGGCGGGTCGGCAAATATAATATCGAATGATTTATCTTGATTTTTGTCTATCCACGTCTTGGCGCCGATTTGAAAAACGGTCGAAAAATCACTTACTCCAAGCGTTGTAATATTTTCAACTAATATTTTATTTGCAAGCCTGTCGCGTTCAATAAATGTCGCGTGTTTAGCACCACGACTTAAGGCCTCGAGTCCTAACGAACCGGTGCCGGCAAATACGTCCAATATATTTGCTCCGACAAGTTCGTCACTGATTATATTAAATAATGAACCTCGTACGCGAGAACTCATAGGGTGTGTCAATTTTCCATCCGGTGCATTAATCAATCGTCCGCCAAATTTTCCAGATATAATACTTAGTTTCAAAGACTTTTTTCCTCTGCCATTATTACTGCTTGATACCAGGCTAAAATAACCATTCGAATCATTTCAGGTACCAGTATTTGTCTGGTTTGTTTTGCTAAAACACCTGTCCAGTCACTTTTCGTCAACTGTCCGAACATATTTAGATTATTGATTTTTTGAATTGAATCCAAATATATTGACTCAAAACCTCGTTTTTCAAGTTTTGATATGTAACGTTTATCGAATTTAATGTCTTTAAAATTTTCTGTTGCAATTGCCGAAGCTGCGCCAACCTCAAACATTCCGTGTGAAGTGAATACGCCGTTAAGTCCCCAATATTCCCAGTTTTTTTGAAGAGTATCGCGCAAACTATCGCCGTGAATTACGTTTTTTTCCCTTAGGGTAATCCGTTCGTTGTGTGACTTACCCCAAAGTTCTTCAATTTTTTTATCTAGTTGATAATGATGTGCTGGAGTAAGTCCGTCAACTACTGCGTGTGCCAACCAAGCCGCCTCAAAAGAAGCACGTACTCGATTATTATTTCGCAAAGCAACCGATAAGTTGTAAATATGGTCATTGATTTCTGATATCAATGAAAGATCCGTTGGGTCATTAGGATTAATAAAATGCCATGGCTCATCAACGGCCGGACTTTTGCGTTTTATACCATCAGGACCGTTAATACCTTCAAAGTGAAGGATCTCTTTGGCTGTGGGAAAATCAATTGAATCCGGTAAGTATCGCTTGATTTTTCGTCGTGTTGCTCGATCTATTTTTTGATGAACGCCGACAATCTTGCCTGAACCACGCCTGATGGTTGTTCCAGAATACATAATATTTTCTTTAACCTGCTACTTAAAATTTTGTCTAGTTTAATGTTGTTAGACGCTGATAATATTTTACTTCAGCGGCTAGTTGCTTATATTGTAGCAGGTTTTCGCCCTGCAAAACGAAGAGTTTGGCTTGTTTTTGAGCCCTGGCAATCAGTTTCGTATCTGCCAAAGTCGCAATCTGAAGATTAAGTACACCATGCTGAGCTCGTCCATAGATTTCACCCGGGCCACGTAACTCCAGATCAACCTCAGCCAAATGAAAACCGTCATTACTTTTTTCGATTTCCATTAGTCGTTTGGTCGGCTTGGCACTAGTACTGGTAACTAAGTAACAGTAACTTTGGTGTGAACTTCGCCCGACACGACCGCGCAACTGGTGAAGTTGCGACAAACCGAACCTGTCGGCATTTTCGATTAGTATTACAGTTGCGTTGGCGACATCAACACCGACTTCGACTACAGTTGTACTGACTAAGATGTCTAATTTGCCGTCGTTAAAATACCGCATAACTGATTCTTTTTCATCCGATTTCAATTTGCCATGCAGTAGCCCGATGCGCCGATGTTTAAAGATGGAGTTTTGCAGTTTGGTAAATTCTAGTTTAACGCTTTTGATCTCGTTGTCCGGATTATCCTCGATTAAACTGCAAATCACGTATGCTTGTCGACCCGCGGCAAGTTCAGTATCAATCGCCGTATACATTTGGGCACGACTGTTTGGCGACCATATTTTAGTAACTATTGGTTTTCGACCGACCGGAAGCTCATTTAAAATACTTAAATCCAGCTCGCCATAAACAGTCAACATCAAACTGCGTGGTATTGGTGTAGCGGTCATTGCCAGCATATGAGGCATAAATTCAGACTTTTTAAGAAGTTGGTGACGTTGTTCTACCCCGAAACGATGTTGTTCATCAATTACTACAAAACCAAGCTTATGAAACTTAACCTTTTCCTGAATCAGTGCGTGAGTACCAACGATTACTTGAACCGTCCCAGATTCAATCTGTTTGTATAGTGTTTTTCTTGCCTCTCCTTTGACATTACCTGTCAGTAGACCGACGGTAACACCAAGCGGACCTAAAAGCTTGCTAAGTGTTTCAGCGTGTTGGTTAGCCAGCAGTTCAGTCGGAGCCATTAAGGCCGTTTGATAGCCAAAATGCGCCACCTGGCACGCAACAAGACCAGCCACGACGGTTTTTCCAGAACCAACGTCACCTTGCAATAACCTATTCATAGGAGTTTTCCGTTCCAAATCTTGGATTATCTCCCAGGCGGCAATTCGCTGAGCAGTAGTTAGTCTGAATGGCAGTTTTGCTACAAAACTAGACACAACGGGCAAATTAAATGGGATCTGCCAACCAATCAGTTTTGCATTTTCTTGGCGGTTCAACTGACTAGCCAATAAAAGCTGGAATAGTTCTTCAAATGCTAGACGTTCTTTTGCTTTGGCGATCTCTTTAATTGCCTTCGGAAAGTGCATCGACATAATAGCTTGGCTGCGTGAAACAAGTTTTTCGCTTATAAGAATGGCGCCTGGTAAAGTTTCCGGAAGCATCGTAATCAGCGGAATTAATTCGGATAAAATTTTGCGAACAAGGGTTGATTTCAAGCCTTTTATCGACCGATATATTGGCAAAATACGGTCTGTTTGTACTGGCATATCAGAAACCAACTCTGCGCTTGGATTTGTCATTTGATAACGATTGTAATTGAATTCGAACATCCCTGAAAAGAAAAATTCTTTCCCTGTTTTTAGCTGGGCTTCTCGATAGGGTTGGTTAAACCAAACAGCTTGCAATTTTCCACTTTTATCAACTAAGGTTGCTGTTGTTATTCGAAGACCACGTCGAACCGGTCGCGTTACTATCTTTTCGCACCTGGCTTTTATAGTAGTTTTACCTGGTTTAATTCCTATAATAGGCGTAACAACAGAGAAATCTTCGTAGGCACGGGGCAGAAAATTTATTAAATCAGCAACCGTTTCAATACCTGAAACCGCAAACTGCTGAGCGGCCTTTGCACCAACTCCCTTGATTTTTTCAAGATTTGAATCTAAATCCATATTAATAGTTTAGCAAGTCTAGTTGTTATCAGCTAAAATTCGCTCTATCAAATCGGCTGTGTCTTGCCAATCCTTGACTTCAATCGTATCAATCCCAGCAGCTTTGACTGCATAATCATTTCCACCCGGTTGAAGTTTATCGCCGACAAAAAGAATGTCTTTGTTTTCAATATTCATCTGTTGTGTAAGTTTTTTCATTCCATAAGCCTTGTCGACTCCGGCCACGGTTACATCGACTGATGTAGTGCCGCCTACCCGCGCCCCCATATCGGTTAGTATTGGCGCGACATAATCTCGCAGTTTTTGCTTTTTTGTACCATCTGGATCCCATTTATATTTCAAATCGGCCGGCGCCTGTTGTCCAAGGGCCGAATATGTAACTTGCGATTCTCTGTCTTCAATAATTTCGCCGAACGGCTTTGATTCCCAAAATCCAAGTTTTTTGGCACCATTTTCAAGAGCACTAATTGCTCGCCTTTTCTGGTCATCAGTTAAAGAGTTGTCATACTGCAAATCCCAACCATTCGATTCATCATCATATATATAATATTTTGTTCCAGTTGTTGGCATAAGGTGCAAATGTGATAATTCGTATGGAGTAGCATCAAGCTTATTAAGGACCTGCACCCTGAACTGATCAAATTTTCCACCGGAAATTATACATACGTCATATTTGTCCAACAACCGAACCAAAAGTTCGCTGATTTCTTCGGGTATCGGTGATTTCGCCACTGCCAAAGTGTCGTCTAAATCAAATGCAATTACTTTTTTTGGGTTTAATCCGTTAATCATTATCGAACCAAAACAAAATTGTTTTTACCTTTCTTGATTAATGATATCGAATCAATTGATTTGTCTTCTGACAATTTTTCAGAGTTAACTGACACCGCTCCGCCCGCAATTAACCGTCTGGCTTCGCTATTACTAGTTGCCATGCCACTTTCGACTAGAACCTCAATTACTGATTTTCCTACACCGGATACCGGTATCTCGCTGGCGAGCATATCAATATCTTCACCATTAAGCGTTGAAAAGTCAGCACTGCCAAATAATACTCCGGTGACACGTTCGACACTTTCGGTACGCTGCAGTCCATGAACTAATTTAGTAGCCTCGTGTGCCAATGCTTTCTGAGCAACCCTGCCCTCTGGGCTATTGGTAACCTCAGCAGATAGTTTTTCAATTTCCTCACGATTCAACATAGTAAATACCTTGAGGTAATCAACAACACCAGCATCATCACAATTCAACCAGAATTGATAATATTTATAGACGCTGGTTTTATTGGCATCCAGCCAAACTGCACCACCCTCGGTTTTGCCAAATTTGACACCGGTCGATTTATTCTGCAAAAGAGGCATCGAATATACATTTACTTCTCTATTTTCAAGTCGACGAATTAAATCTACGCCTGCAATCGAATTTCCCCACTGATCGCCGCCACATAACTGCAAAGTAACACCGTATTGGCGAAATAAATGCAAAAAATCAAAAGCTTGAATCAATGAGTAGCTAAATTCTGCATAGCTGATACCGCTACCCTCATTCCCGAGACGACTCTTAACAAAATCACGATTCAACATACTGCTCATTGGTACGTATTTACCAACACTACGCAAAAAATCCAGATAGTTCATATCCATAAACCAATCATAGTTATCAACAATCGTGAATTCCTTACCGGCTAACACTTGATTATACTGGGCTGCTATTGCTGACTTGTTTTTTGCTATCTCTTCAATAGTTTTTGCGCTTCGTTCGCTGGCTTTTCCATCGGGATCACCAATTAAACCAGTCGCTCCACCAACCAGCATATAAGCCTTGTGTCCATGTTCAATAAACTGACGAACCATCATTATTGATGCTAAATTACCAATTTGCATGCTGTCAGCACTAGGGTCTACGCCTATGTAAAACGAGATGGGGCCATTATCCAGTTCTGAAATATCTTGATATGTGGTTTGATTCACAAAACCGCGCCATGTTAGTTCTTCGGAAAGCTTCATTTTTTCTCCGTTAATTTATGGTTTCTCTTTGAAATCAAGTATAGCAAAATTAACCTTCGTATGCACATTTATTGACTTGGAAAATCTGTATTTGGGATTAACTTAATGCTATAATGATATAATTAATGCTTATGGGAAACATACAACGTGGCTAAGAAATCATCTGGATCGCGCAAACTGAATTTGTATTCGAATTTGTCGCATTCTCACCGGACGAAGAAGGATTTGAAGGCTCGAAAAAAAGCCCAGCACTTGGCTTCTCTTCCAAAGCATCCCGTCGAACGTTTTTTTTACCGTTTGAACCCAAAAAATTTGTGGAAATACTGGACCAGCAAAGAGGGCGGAATTATGGCTCTAAAGATTGTTGGCATTACGATACTGACCTTTGTTATACTGATCGGCGCGTTATTTATTTTCTTCAGAAAAGACCTTGATGCTATCCGACCTGGTGAACTTTCAAAACGCATTCAAACAACTGCTACCACTTATTATGACCGTAACGGCAATGTTTTATGGGTTGACACCGGCGAAAGCAACTACAAGCTAGTTGTAGACGACAGTGGACTTAGTAAATACCTCAAACAAGCAACGGTCGCTATTGAGGATAAAAATTTCTACAGCGAGGGCGGCATCAGTATTTCCGGAACTTTTAGAGCATTCATAAACAACCTAACCGGAGGTAGCACTCAAGGTGGTTCGACTCTGACTCAACAGCTTGTCAAACAAGTGTTTTTTGCTGACCAGGCGCAACAGCGTGGTCTAGCCGGAATCCCTCGAAAAATTAAAGAAATCATCTTGGCGATCGAAGTTGAAAGAATGTATAACAAAAATCAGATTCTTGACCTTTATTTAAACGAATCGCCTTATGGCGGACGACGAAACGGTGCAGAATCGGCGTCTCAAACCTATTTTGGAAAAGCAGCCAAAGATTTAAGTATCGCAGAGGCCGCACTATTAGCAGCTATTCCACAGGATCCTTCGTACTTTAATCCGTATAACATCAGCGGTCATAGCGCGTTAATAGACCGTCAGCATACGGTATTAGATAATATGGTTGATCAAGGCTATATAACCAAGGCTCAAGCCGATACCGCCAAAGCCTATCCTGTGCTTGACCACATCACACCAGAGGCCGACCAATATGCAAATATTAAGGCGCCTCATTTTGTTCAAATGGTTCGAGCTGAGTTAGTTAAAGAGCTTGGTAGCGCAACCGTCGGTAAGGGCGGATTAAAAGTCACGACAACATTGGATATTCGAATTCAAAACAGTTTGGAAAGCGCTATGAATGATGAGTTTAACTCATACATCCCCGCTTGGGCTGGATTCACAAATGGGGCTGCGACAGTTGAGGACACCAAGACTGGACAAATAGTCGCCCTTTTGGGGAGTCGAGATTTTAGTTATCCTGGTTACGGTCAAGATAACGCTGCTACAGCCTATTTGCAGCCAGGTTCGTCAGTCAAGCCACTTGTATACTCTGAATTATTCCAGAAAAAACCAACCGGGCAGGTAAACTATGGAAGTGGCAGTAAATTAAATGATAGCAATATAAGCTCGATATATGGTGCTCAATTATTTGATGCTGACAGAAAGTTCCTTGGTCCAATTTCAATCAGAACAGCCCTGGCAACTTCACGAAATGTTCCCGCAGTTGAAGCAATGTACATATCCGGTATAAAACCAACTTTGGATGTTATTCACAAGCTTGGAGCAACCAGTTATTGTACCCAAGGTGATGAAGTTAATGTTGGTTTGGCATCCGCTATTGGTGGATGTGGTCTAAAACAAGTAGATTTGGTAAATGCCTACGCCTCACTTGCCAGGATGGGTGCCTATAAACCACAGTCATCAATATTAGAGGTAAAAAACAGTTCTGGCGAAGTATTAAAGAAATGGACAGATACCGCCCCGGTTCAGGTCGTTGATCCACAGTCGGCTTATATCGTTGCAAACATTTTAAATGACGACAACGCCAGGGCACCACTGGACGGGCATCATGCACTAGGTATGGATATACCGGGCGTCAAGACTGCGACTAAGACCGGAACGTCAGATAAGGGTGGTTCTGCCAAGGACATTTGGATGGCCAGTTATAGCCCGGCACTGACGATGGCGGTTTGGTTTGGTAATTCGGATGCCACGATTTTGAAAAATGGTACTTCATCTCTACCGGGTGCAATTATAGCCAAGGTTATGGCTTATGCCCACAAAGAAGTTTACGCGCCTCAAGGTCTTTGGAAGTCTGGCGATTGGTACACTGTACCAAAGGGTATTCAAACAGTTGGCGGTGAAGTCTACCCGTCGTGGTGGATGTCGAATCAGGGTCAGTCAACTACAAAAATGACATTTGATAAAGTATCGAAAAAGAAAGCCACAGATTTGACACCAGATGGAGCGAAAATTGAACTTGATGTCACTAAAATGGTTGATCCTATAACTAAAAAGGATGTATTTATTGCACCGGACGGATATGACGCCAGCAAAGATGATGATGTACACAAAGCATCGGACACGCCGCCAACCGTATCACTTTCATGGACACAGGGTTCTAGCGATAATTCATACAATATTGCGGTTATAGTTGCCGACGGCACATTCCCTGTCAATGGTGTCCAAATAATGATAGGTGGTGCCGTTGTTAAAACCCTTACAAGCTCAGGCGCTAGTTCTTTTAGCTATACTGCTTCAAAGACCGATCCTGCTGCAGCATTGACAGCAACAGCCACCGACACTGCTTACTATGCAGGTACAGGCAAAAGCTTGACTGATATACCGGCAGGAAAATAAAATATCGCTGGAATATAAGTTTTTTCTACTGTTTATTAATTAAATCAACCATATCTTGTTCATTATTCGATGGTTTTGTTTTTGGCTGATACGAACGATTTGATTGCTTTTTCGGGTATCGATTGGTGCGATTGTTTTGATATTGAGTTGGTTTATTATCATGTATCGGAGGTTTTTTCGACGGAACATTATTGCTATTCTCAATTAATTTTGCAAACATCATCTTTCCGGCTGCGGTTTGCAAACTTCGAATAAATTCAATTTCAACCGTTTTACCAATTCGATTATTGGCATGTTCAACAACAACCATTGTTCCGTCGGTCAAATGTCCAATTGCTTGATGAGCGTCTTGACCTTTTTGAGTCAGTTCCAGCATCATTTTTTCGCCCGGCAGATAAGCCATCCGCAGACTCATCGCCAAATCGTTGACATTCAGAACATTTATATCTTCAACCGATGCAACTTTATTTAAATTATAATCAATTGTACAGATTGAGCCTTGATATTTTTTCGCAAGTTTTAATAGGCGCTCATCAACTCCTTCTTCGGCTTTACTTCCGTCTTGAAAAATCTCGACATTAACGTTTGGCATACTTTGAAGTTCGGACACAACATCCAAGCCATGCCTGGCACGAGCACGTTTTTCATTATCGGCATTATCTGCCAAAAATTGGAGTTCACCGATTACGCTACGTGGAATACTTAGTTTTCCGCTAATAAAACCTGATTGCGCTACAGCGATTATTCGACCATCAATTAATACCGATGTGTCGACGAAAATCGGTTTAACTTCTTTTTTATGTGATAATTTTTTTGTATTTACCGAAACCAGATATGTCACTTCAGCTAATAAAATTAGCAGTAAAATTGTTAAAATAATTTCCATTTTTTCCCCTTAACCTGTCAAATGACGGGTTACTTTTGCAGATAGTCGATTAGCGCGGTTCGCAAATCACTAACATCTTTAATAAATAAATTTTTCGATGCACCTTTTGGTGCGATTGCTTGAACGAATCCAAGTTTTTTTGCCTCTGCCACGCGACGGTCGGCTGATTGAACTGATCTGATTTCGCCACCTAAACCAACTTCACCGAATACGACTATTCCATCGTCAATTCGACGCCCCGCTGCCGCGCTGGCAATAGCCATACAGATTGCTAAATCCGACGCTTGATCATTAAGTTTTAGTCCACCAACAACGTTTATATAAATATCTTTGTCGGATAAGTTTAGTTTTGTACGACGTTCTAAAACTGCAATTAATAAATTCAATCTATTTAGATCAAAGCCACTGGCTGTACGCTTAGGATAACCGAAATTCGTGGGATTAACAAGTGCTTGAATTTCGACTAGCAACGGACGAGTACCCTCGATTGTTGCCAATACCACAGAACCATCGGTGTTTTGCCTTTCAGCCAACAGGGCAGCAGATGGGTTTTTTACTAATTCAAGACCGTTTTCGTTCATCTCGAAAATCGCGGCTTCGTTGGTAGAGCCAAATCGATTTTTTGCCGCACGGACAATCTTGAAACCACCATAACGGTCACCCTCAAATTGCAAGACAACATCTACCAAATGCTCCAAAACCTTCGGACCGGCGATACTGCCTTCTTTGGTAACGTGACCTACTAAAACGACAGCCGCTCCGGATTGTTTGGCAGCGCGGATAATAACGTTACTGCTGTTAGTAATTTGTGACACGGTACCTGGTGCCGAAGTAATTTCGTCCAGTGCCAAGGTTTGAATCGAATCAATTACGACTAGTTTATAGCCGTCTGAACGAATAGTAGCTGCAATATCATCCGCACTGGTACTGGATGCAAAACTTATCTGTTCACTAGTTTCGGCACCCAACCTGATTGCACGAAGTTTAACTTGACTGGCTGACTCTTCGCCACTTGCATACAAAACTGGGTCATTATGGGCAACAAAAGCTGACACTTGCAACAGAAGTGTACTTTTTCCAATTCCGGGTTGTCCGGCAATCAAAATGACACTGCCCGGCAAGATACCACCACCAAGAACATCATCCAAGTCACTAAAACCGGTTAATAACCTGGTTGCACCTTCTTTAGACGAGATTGAACGCATCGTCTGTACTTCGAGGACTTTACCAGAATTTCCGCTTCTGGCAACAACTGACTTACCGCTGGAAGCCGCGACCTGCTCGACTAATGTATTCCACTCTCCACAATTATCACATCGACCAATCCACTTTGGATAACTCGCGGCACAATTTTGACAGACAAATAAGGTTTTCGATTTAACCATTAAGTTTATTATACCTTAAAGCGATGGCGAAGACACGAGCGAGTTACTATTTATCGTATCATATAGTTTTTTGGATTGAGTAGCATACGAGTTATATTCTGCAACAAGCGATTGATAATTCTTGTAGTCAGATTGAATGGTTGCACGCATACCGTCAAGTGCGTTTGCACGGCCGGTTAATACTGCCCTTTCGGCGTTAAATTGTGATTGTGATGTAAACCCGCCGCTTTGAGCGCGACTGTTAAATGAATTGATGTCACTTTTTAGCTGTTGAGCGTCGTTGTTATACTGATTCGTAAGAGATGTGACTGTGCTTAATAGGCTGTCGATTTGTCCGGACAAGGCATCGGCTTTGGCTTTTAATGATTTGAATACGCTACTGTACTGAACGTCCAAATTAACAACGTCCTGACGATTAGTAAAGTATTGGTCGTAATAAGCCTCAAGTTCAGGACTTATTTTAGCTACTTCGGTACCAATTATCGAATGTAATTCATTGTCACGCTGACCCGGTTCGTAACTGCTGTAAAATGCCAATAGGTCCGAGTAATATTTATCTTTGGAAAGGGCTACATATTCGTCTTCGAGGAGTTTATCGACTTTTGTTTTTTCACTATCGCTAAGTCGGTTATATATTGCGTGCAATGTTTCATGCGCTGCAGTAACCTCGCTGATTCCGTCAAGTTGCTTATCGGAAATAACATTGATAAATATCTTGCTATTACTGTAACAACCTAATATGGCGGTTGTTTTTTCGGTATTGCTGCAGGCTTTATTAAAACTTGCTGCTGAACTTGTATCGAAGAGAGCAGGTTGAGATGCGTAATAATAAAAAATACCATTATCATTCATCCCCGCCCGCTTGACCAAATTTGTTGCCTCTGGTGAAGCTGAGTATCCCCAGACTGTAATTTGGTCTACGATTCTTTGCCGATAAGCCAAAATAAAAATGGTTGCAACAACTAAAATTAAACAAAATATAATTGTCGATAAAATCCCAGATTTTTTTCTACTTCTCGGAGGTGACACAGACATCTATTTCTCCATTATTAATACCAATTGTTAAAACACTGCCTTTTTCATATTCACCAGACAAAATTCCGTCCGCAATCCGATGCTCTAACTCGTTTTGGATCACTCGACGAAGTGGTCTGGCGCCAAATTTTTCACTGAAACCTTTTTTAATTATTAATTTTTTCACTGCCGGACGTATTACTAAATGAATCCCCTTTGGAATTAGTCGTTTTTGTAGTTCGTCAATTTGCAAATCGAAAATTTTGCTGATTTGTTTGCGCATCAAAGCCCGGAAGGTAATTATTCCGTCAAACCTATTGACAAGTTCGGGGCGCATTATCTTGGCTAATGCCAACTCGGCAGCATCGGCATTTTCGCTGTGGACTTCTTCTAATTTGGTTTCGTCATTTTTAGAAGTTGCATGGAATCCTAGGCTTGATTCCTTCATCATTTGCCCCGCACCCAGATTGCTGGTTAAAATAACTATCGAATTACTAAAATTCACTTTTCGGCCTTTTGCGTCCGTCAGACTTCCTTCTTCAAGTATTTGAAGCAATAAATTAAACACGCTGGGATGAGCTTTTTCAATTTCATCGAACAAAACAACACTATAAGGCTGGCGACGAATTTTATCAGTCAGCTGCCCACCGTCGTCATAACCAACATAACCTGCCGGAGCACCGACCAATCGCGAGGTGTTATGTTTCTCGCCAAATTCGCTCATATCGATTTTGATAAGCGAGTCTTCGCTGCCAAAGACTTCCCTAGCCAAAACTTTTGCAAGTTCTGTTTTGCCGACTCCAGTTGGACCCATAAATACAAACGAACCAATTGGACGATTACTGCTGGCGACGCCGCTACGACCTCGTCGAATTGCACTAGATACTTTTTCGACGGCTTCTTTTTGACCTATAACGTATTTGCCAAGATGTTTTTCTAAATTACGCAGTAGTTTGGCTTCGGATTTTCTAACTCGCCTAACTGGGACGCCGGTCATTGCTGCAATCGCATATGCAATATCATCGTCGGTTAAGACAATTGGTTTTTTCGATTCTGACGTATCTTTTATTTCGTCGAGTCTGGCTGATATTTGGCTGGAGCGGGTTTTGTAAAGCGCAGCCCGTTCATAATCTTCGGACAAAACTGCTTCTTCCATTTTTTCGTTCAAATTTTTTAGTTGTTTTGAAAGTTCTCGCACTTTAGACGGTTTTTGGCCGGAGCGTACACGAACTAATGCGGCGGCTTCGTCAAAAACATCGATTGCCTTGTCGGGCATAAACCTTTCATTTACATAACGATCAGCCATATATACCGTATCTTCGATTAATTCGTCGCTCATACTGACGCCGTGGTGTTTTTCGTAAGCATGACGCAAGCCCTTTAATATGGCCACAGTCTCTTTTAGGGTCGGTTCAGGGACGACAATAACTTGAAGTCTTCGTTCAAGCGCACTGTCTTTCTCGATATATTTTCGATATTCCTCCGAAGTTGTTGCACCAATCAATCTAATTTCGCCACGCGCAAGCGCCGGTTTTAACATATTTGCAGCGTCAATCGAACCCTCGGCAGCACCAGCCCCAACTAACAAATGAAGTTCATCAATGAATACAATGACGTTTTTTTGATGTTGCAACTCGGCGATTACTTTCTTTAGTCTCTCTTCAAATTCACCCCGATATTTAGTTCCGGCAATCATACCAGCCAAATCAATTTGGATAATACGCTTATCAAGCAAATAGTCCGGCACATCTTCACGGGCAATCCGAGCAGCCAAACCTTCGACAATTGCAGTTTTTCCAACACCGGGCTCTCCAATGAATACCGGATTATTTTTTGTCCTGCGGCTTAGGATAGTAATAGCACGTTCGGCCTGTTTATCACGTCCAATAACAGGATCAAGTTTTCCATTTTTTGCCAGGGATGTTAAATCCGTACCATATATCCCAAGTGAACCCTTTTTATGGGCTGGGCGTTTTTCAAGTTTTTCTATAAATGCCGGAACAGCCGAAAAATCTCCATCTAAAGATTCTTGTTTTTGATCAATATATTCCTCAATCTCTGATACGAGTTCGGTTGTTGCAATACCCATATCACGAAGCAGTACGGCAGCCCTAGAGTGTTTTTGGTTCAATATGCTGTAAAGAATGTGCTCGGTCCCTAAAAAGCCCTGACGATACTCTTGAGCCACTTCCCAGCTCATCTTTAGGGTTAGTTTGGCAGTTTCACTCAAAGGTTTGGCCTCGGTACTGACGATTACGGTCATAGGAACAGCGTTAAGCGCATCTTGGGCACGATTCAAAGTAACGCCGGCGTCAGCCAGGACCTTTGCCCCAACGGAAGAGCCTTGAGCCAGGATACCCAATAACAGATGTTCTGTTGCAATATATGAACTCCCATAACTTTGAGCAATTATATTCGCATGATGCAAACTGGTCCGAGCATTATCGGTCAGATGTGATACAAGTTCTGAAAAGTCATCCACTATAAGTATATTATAGCAAAAATCAACTATTTTGTGGACTCAGAAACAGCGTCAAGTAGACTGTCTTCGATGTTTTTGCGGCGGGTTTGTTTGACCGGCTTTACGGCAGTGACAACCTGTTCAATATCAAGTTCATAACCAGTTAATCGACTCGCTAAACGTACATTCTGGCCGGATCTGCCGATTGCGATGGATTGTTGGTCCTCGTTCACAAATACAGTAGCACGCTTGTTTTTTTCGTCGATATCAACTTTTGCAACTTCGGCAGGACTAAGAGCATTTTTAATAAATTGTTCGCTGTTTTCATCAAAGGCGATAATGTCAATCTTTTCTTGATCACCAATCTCGTTCATAACTGCCTGGACACGTGTACCGTGGCCGCCTACAAAAGTTCCGATTGGATCAACTCCGGGTGAAGTACTAGAGACTGCAATTTTCGTACGTCTACCGGCTTCCCTGGCAATTGCCCGAATCTCAACTGCGCCCGTTTCAATTTCGGGAACTTCTTGTCGAAACAAATATTCTACGAATTGTTCGTTACCGCGACTAAGAATCAGTTGTGGTCCATGGTTGTCGCGTTCGATGTTTTTAATAAATACCTTAAGGCGACTACCGATTGTATAATATTCACCTTGAATTTGTTCGCTTTGCGGGATTATACCACTGGCTTTACCCAAATCAACTCTAACAACTCGGGGTTCAATCCGCTGAACCGTACCATTTACGACTGTACCGATTTTGTCTTCGTATTCTTCCAGAACGACTTCTCGTTCCGCCTCTCGCAAACGCTGTAATACAACCTGCTTTGCAGTCTGAGCAGCAACCCGTCCAAACGATGTGACTTCATGCATTTCTTCAATACGGTCGCCAATAACTGCGTCTTTTTTTAGTTTCTTAGCGTCTTTCAAGCTGATTTCAACAGCGTCAGAGCCGACTTCATCGACAACTTCTCGTGCTACGAATACATTTGCTGTACCACTGTTGATATTAAGTTCGGATCGAACTTCTTGATCTCGCTCGCCGTGATCGCGTCGCCATGCTGCTGCGATTGCTTGTTCAATTACCGATAATACTGTCTCCTCAGGCAGATTTTTCTCTTCGGCAATCGTATGAACTGCCAGAACCAATTGTTTAATGTTAATTTCTTCCATAATATTTCTCCTTTTTTACTTCGCCGTACGACGAATTGCATCTATTACTCTATTAAAAAAGCCGACCTGCCGGCCGACGTTATGCAATGTACTGTTTAAATTATAACCCATATTTATTTACTTGGCAACAACTGACCTGGACATTTGTTTAGGACAGCTGATATTGCGTCGTGTTCGGCCTGCGTCAACCAAAGTTCATATTTTTGCTTTACGGCAATCTGCCTGGCGACATACGTACATCTGAATGGTTTATTGGGTGGAAGCCAGGTTGCAGCATCCCCATCACTTTTTTGAACATTAGCTGTACCATCGACTGCCAACAGCTCCAATGGGTCGTTAGCTAAAACGATACGTTTATCGACTGTAAGTTGCTGGGCACCTTTTTGCCAGGCATCGGAAAGCGCTACCACGTGATCAATCTGAACCGCACCACTTGTGTTGCTACCTCGCTTGAAATCAATGGTTTTGCCAGTATATGGGTCGTTTAAAACTCCGCTGACAACATCGCATTTTTCATCAACTTTTACATCCGATAAATCGCGGTTCAGAATTATATTCCTGGTATCACAACCGTTTTTTATGATCCAACCGTCGCCAAATTGAGCTCTGCTGTATCCCGTTTTTGGTGCTCGACCCTTTATCGCAAGTTTTGTTAGTTCAAATGATGCTAAGCCAGGCTTATCATTACTAGATAATGGTTTTGTTTTGGTGTTTTGGTTTATTAAATTAGGTGTGTTAATGATAATCACACACACTAAAATAATTAGTGATAAGACAACAATGATTATTCGTCTTTTCTTGTACAAACCATCCATACAACTATTATGCACGCCCTGGCTGATGGTACAATGGACTATATGCAAACTGTCCCCAGATTAATTAACGGGTTCATCCCGTCAAGCTACAACCTTCGATTGGCCATTCAACGTAAAAAACGTAGTTTCTCCGGAGTTGTTGAAATTTCAGGCACTTTGCCAAAAAAATCGGATGAAATTGTTCTTCATAGTAAAGAACTGGCAATTAACTTAGTATCGCTAGATGGAAAAGATATTGCATTTTCGCTTGGCGATAATGATTTATTGAAAGTCAAAAGTAAAAACATTTCCGAAGGCACGCATTCGATTGTTATTGAATTCTCTGGCAAAATAACTGACTCTATGCATGGAATGTACCCATGCTATTTCGAACACAACGGTATAAAAAAAGAACTTATAGCCACGCAATTTGAAAGTCATCATGCTCGGGAAGTTTTTCCATGTATTGATGAGCCGGAGGCAAAAGCAACATTTGATTTATCGCTATCTACCGAGCCAGACATAATTGTTCTAGGCAATATGCCGATAAAAGAGCAGTATACAAAGGATGGCAAATTATTTACTTCGTTTGAATCTACTCCGATAATGAGCAGTTATTTGTTGGCTTGGGTTTATGGCGAAATGCATAAAAAAACAGGACATACAAAAAGAGGGATTGAAGTCAACGTTTGGGCAACACCGGTACAACCAGCCAAAAGTCTGACTTTTCCGCTGGATATTGCAATTCGTTCGATTGATTTTTTTGAAGATTATTTTGGTACAAATTACCCGTTATCCAAGTGCGATAATGTTGCCCTACCCGACTTTAGCTCTGGTGCGATGGAAAATTGGGGATTAGTCACATATCGCGAAATCGCTATGCTAGCCGATCCTAAAACTACATCAATTTCAAGCAAACAATATGCGGCAACAGTCATCGCGCACGAACTAAGTCATCAATGGTTTGGAAATTTGGTGACGATGAAGTGGTGGAATGATTTATGGTTAAATGAAAGTTTCGCTACCTTAATCGAATACGTCGCCATTGATGCCATCGAACCGAATTGGAACGTCTGGCTGGACTTTGCAACCTTTGAATCCGCTATGGCACTACGACGAGACAGCTTGGCTGGTGTCCAGTCAGTCCAAGTAGAGGTTAACCATCCGGACGAGATAAACACATTATTTGATGGGGCAATTGTTTACGCCAAAGGCGCTAGATTAATGAAAATGCTTCATCAATATGTCGGTGACGATGCTTTTCGCAGCGGTTTGAATAAATATTTCAAAACATATGCCTATAAAAACACTCAAGCCAATGATTTGTGGCGAATATTGTCAGACGAAAGTGGCAAAGATATTGAAACTTTTATGGCACGTTGGCTAACTCAACCAGGATTTCCAGTACTTCATGTTTCCAGAAATAACACTCAGATAATTTTATCTCAAGAACGTCTTTGTAATGATTTAAATAAAGGCGATAAATCTTTATGGCCAATTCCATTGACTTCTAATTATTCCGAGATACCGGAGATTCTTGATTGTCATCAATTGTCAGTCAATGTCTCTGAAAAATTTCCTATTCGATTTAATATTGGGAATAATGCTCACTTTGTTACTGACTACAGCACGGATTTGATGAGTAAGTTAATTGGCGAGGTCGAATCTGGCAAATTAGACCAACTAGCCAGATTACAACTTCTAAATGAACAGATAATATTGGCTAATGCAGGCATAATTTCAAGCACACAGCTTATTCCCCTGCTATACGCATACCGAAATGAAAAGTGTGAAGCAGTTTGGAATGTAATTAGTATGGCACTGGGTGATCTTAAAAAATACGTCGAGGATGATAAATCTGCCGAAAATAAATTACGCAAACTGGCTGGTACCTTGGCGAAAAGTCAATTCAAAAAACTGGGATGGAATAAAACCGAAAACGAATCAGAGTCGGACACAAAACTCCGAAACACGATTATTAGTTTGATGTTGTATTCCGAAGATGTAGATACACTGAAATATGCTGATTCGCTGTTTAACGCCGGTCCGGTTGATAAAATTAATCCCGAGCTACGTGGGTCAGTTATTTCATCAGTCATCAGACAAAATAATGACATAAAAACAGTCAAGGATTTATTGGCAAAATACGACAAGACAACCTCAAGCGAGCTAAAGCTGGATATTAATGTTGGTCTGTGTGCTACAAAAAATCCTATTTCAATTGATTTACTATTGAACACCATTAAAAACACCTCGATTATCAGAATTCAGGATTCTGCCAGATGGATTGCATATTTGATCCGAAACAAATATGCCCGTGACAAGACATGGCGATGGGTACGTGAAAATTGGATTTGGATAAACGCGACTTTTGGTGGCGACAAAAGTTATGATGACTATCCGCAATATGTCGCGATGGCATTATCTTCCAAAAAGCAACAAAACGAATATGTTGATTTCTTTGGGCCAATGCGTTCGGACCCCGCCTTAACGCGTGTAATTGATATGGGTATAGATGAAATTAAAAACAGAGTAAATTTATTAGAAAAAAATGGCGAATCCGTACGAAAAGCTCTGTTAAATCTCTAGATACTTATCTACGATTGGTGGAATACCGCATAAACTTATGGTTACCAAACGAAGATCGATATCCGAAATCTTGTTAGAAAGGACATAAAATTTCGCTGCAAACTTCATTTGTCGCAGTTTTTTAGGTGTAATTGCTGATAAACCATCACCTTGATTGGAGTTTTTTCGATATTTTACTTCACAAAAATATAGTACGCTTTGCTTTTGTGATACTATATCAATTTCACAATATTTTGTTTTCCAATTTCGTTCAATTATTTCGTGGTTTAGTAACCTCAGATATTCAGCGGCAACGTTTTCGGCGCTGTCACCAATTTGTTTTGTAGTAGCAACCGCGGGTTTTTTAAGTTTCTTTATGGGCGAAAAAGACATTCGATGGATTTTTGTTACCCCATGTTTTTCAATCGCGGCACTATGTGCTGACGTACCGTATCCTACGTGTTTTTTAAAATTATAGCCTCTATGCTTTTCGTCCATGGTTGCCATGTAATTGTCTCGGGCTACCTTGGCGACAATCGAAGCCGCCGAAACGCAGGGAATCAGCAAGTCGGCTTTTTTTATTGTTGTTACGAACTGTTCTTTATTAGTATCTTTTAGAAAATTCACTGTACCGTCTATAATTATTTCACTGTACGTTGTTTTAATCTGTTGGACGGCTCGTTTCGTGGCAAGTTCTAACGACTTCGATAAACCAATCTCGTCAATTTCAGACGCATCAACCCAACCTAGTCCAATTCCTTTGGCTTTTTTACGGATTTCAATATCCAATCGTTCACGCTGTTTTTTCGATAATTTCTTGCTATCTGTTAAGCCGTCGATAATTTCACCGCCCAAAACAACCGCCCCAACCACAAGCGGTCCAGCCCAAGATCCTCGCCCAACCTCATCAATACCTAAAATCATGCTTATATAATACCATTAGCTAAGCAGGGGGCACATGGAATCGAACTAGACTTCGGTGTGCCTAGCTTCGACTTCTGCCTGTAGGGCTTCGAGTTTGGCTTCTTCGGCGGCTTTTTCAGCTGCACGCGCCTCGGCATCAAGTTTGGCTTGTTCTTTCAGACGTGCTTCTTCCGCTTCGGCGGCCAAATCACGAACATCATTGACACTTTCGCGGTCGAAATTCTGATTTTTTAGACGAGCACTTTTACCACTGCGCTTACGTAGATAAGATAAGAAATTGCGACGGACTTTGGCGCGCCTGACAACTTCAATTTTTTCTACTAATGGACTGTGGATTAGAAAACTTTTTTCGACGCCTACACCACTGGCAATTTTACGTACGGAAATTCGTGAAGTGTGTGAATTTTTACGGTCAGTACGAATGACGACACCTTCGAAAATCTGAATACGTTCTTTGGCGCCTTCTTTAATTTTCTGATGTACTCGAACAGTGTCACCGCTACGCACTTCGACGACATTAGGCTTTTTTTGGGCTTCATTAACCTTGTTGATTAGTTCAAAACTCATTTTTTTCTCGCTTTACTTTAATAAAATCAATCAACTAACAACTATACCACAGTGGTGGAAATATTGAAAGTAACAAATCGATTAAATTGCTCGGTTAATTTCATCCAATGTTGTTTCACCACGAAGGGCAGCCAAAACTCCACTTTCCATTAGAGTAATCATACCTGCTTTTCGGGCAGCAGCCTCGATAATTTCGGTATGAACATCGGCTTCATCACCTCTCAAGAAACGTTGGATAACATCACCGACAACCATTTGCTCCATAATCACAATCCTGCCTGAAAAACCGAATGGCGAAGACTCACTGACAACTGGTCGCCAAAGTTTGAAACTTGTAAGGTCTGGTTTTTCAATATGTGACGGCAAATCCTTTAACGCGTTCTGAACCCATTTTTTTGTTGCTTCGTCCGGTTCGTATTCCTCTTTGGTTGTGTCGTCTAATTTCCTGACTAATCGCTGAGCGATAACCAGACGGATTGATGAGCTAAAAATAGGATTAACACCAATCATATCAATCATCCTACTAAACGCAGCCGAGGTTGAATTAGCGTGAAAGCTTGAAAGCACCAGATGGCCTGTGATTGACGCCTGAATGGCGGTCTTAGCCGTATCGGCATCACGAATTTCGCCGACCATAACAACATCCGGGTCTAATCGAAGTACTGCCCGCAAACCTTCGGCAAAACTATGACCTTCTTCGGTTGATATTGGTATCTGCGTAATCCCCGAAATTCCGTATTCTACCGGGTCTTCAAGAGTAATTATTTTGCGTGTCGTTGTATTTAGAGCATTTATGATGCTATACAAAGTTGTTGATTTACCACTGCCGGTCGGTCCAACCATTAAAACCATTCCGCGCGGATGACTGACTACTTCGTCAATTTCGGCACGCTCAGTTGGACCCATACTCAACCTGTCCAAATTTAACATTGATTCATCAAAATTAAACAAACGAAGCACGGCGTCCTGACCATAAATTGTTGGCACCGTTTCTACGCGAATATTCAGTAGGTGTGATACACCATCTTTGACTAATTCCTTTTGCATATGACCCGACTGGGGTTCGGTGGATGCGGTTGAAATGTCTGCACGTGATGCAAGGGTACTTAATATTACCCGATATCGGTCGTTTTCTAAGTCGGCCACCGGGTGTAAAACGCCATCGATACGCATTCGAATGCGCATATGAGTTCTTTGATTTTCAATGTGAATATCGCTGGCATTAAGTTGATCGGCTTGAGTGATCAAATAATCAAATATTTCATCGCTTCCAACTGAATTTAAAGTCTTGCTGACCTCAATGATTGTGTTGCTATCACCTTCTTTGGCTATCTTGATATCATCGTGTACGACTTTTACAACCGGATCATAACGATCCATGATCACTTTGTAGCCGCTGTTACTGATTAGTAGAAATTGGACACTTTTCCCAACTTCGTTGTACTGTTTTGTTGTTTCGCTAATAAACGACTGCGGCGTCTGTGTTGTTATACCGAATTGCCAAGTCAGGCTTTCGTTACCGCCAATAAGTGGAATCACTCGATTTTTGTGCATTGTCGCAATGTCAATAACCCCATTTACTAATGGGATAGTTTTTTCGACTTGACGAGTATCAAAATATTGGATTCCCAAAATTGCCGCACGTTGCGTGGTTGTTTGTTCTTCCAGTTCGCGTTTTTCTTGTTGAACTTTTTCTTCTTCCACTATGTCATTAACTATAGCAAATTGCTTAAGGTTTTCACAGGGCAATGTAGTGCTACAATATCAACATGTCAGAAATAATTGTAATTGCACATAATATCCGTTCAACCCACAATATTGGTTCAATTTTTCGAACCTGCGAAGGTTTTGGGATATCAAAAATTATTGTCAGTGGCTACAGCCCATACCCAAGACTTGGAAATGATACACGCTTGCCGCATCTGGTTGACAAATTGACAGCTCAGATCCACAAATCGGCCCTCGGCGCTGAAAAAATGGTGCCCTTTGACTATATGGAAAACGTCGATTTCGATTTACTTAAAAAAGAGGGTTTTACAGTTGTCGGCCTCGAGCAGGATAGTAGTAGTGTGTTGATTAACAAATTCAAAAATCCTCCAAAAATTGCTTTGATATTAGGCGAAGAAGTTCATGGATTAACCAAGGAAATAATAAATTCCTGCGACATATTGCTTGAAATTCCAATGTCTGGCAAAAAAGAATCATTCAATGTCAGTGTAGCTGCTGGAATTGCACTATACGCACTTACTATTTAACAATTACTTTGTCATTTCCTAATATATTATTTAATTCCGAAATAAGTTCCGAGCTAAGATTTACTCCAAATGGCAACTTTATTGCAGATTTTTTTTCAGCGCCTAATACCAGGACTATGTCGGATTCACCGGAATAATTGCTACAGACCTTTTTTAGTGATAAAAGTGAATCATGATCATCGGGATCGTTAATATGCACGTAAAGTTTTTTCGAAGCATCAATGTGTGATTTTAGTGTTGATATTGGTGGTTCAGTTTCTGATACGACGCGTTTAGTTTGAATTTTTTTACTGATTTTCGGTTGAGTCATTTTTTTACCGGTAGATTCATAGTCACGCAGTTCTTGATCTGTAATGAATTGGATATCGTCAGCAATAATTTTTGCATCTGACCCAACATTCCCGTCACGGTCCTTGCCACTAATCTTGCCTTCGACGCGCACAACAGCATCACGAATTAATTTCGCGCCAACCTTCTCATATAAATTAGGAAAAACTATTATTTCGGCCTCGCCATATTTATCCTCTATCCTAACAAAAGCCATTTTTGAGCCGCTTTTAGTGACAATCGTGCGAATAGTCGATATTAAACCGCCAACGATTAATGGTTTCCCGTCAAGGTCGGCCGATATTTGAGTTAGTGGTATGGTTTGTTCCTCAAAATATTTATCGTAATTATCCAATGGATGAGCACTAATATACAACCCCATAAGTTCACGTTCCCAGGCAAGACGTTCTCGATCCGAATGTTTAATTGGTGATGGCTGCAGAGTCATTGTCGGTTGAATTTGAGCGCTGTTATCCAAATCACCAAAGAGATCAGTTTGGCCACTAATAGCCTCTTTTTGTAGTTTACTAGCAAAAGATTGAACGGTTTCCAGATTAAAAAGCAAATCTGACCTATCTCCCAAACTGTCAAAACCACCCGATTTTATAAGTGAATCCCAGGCTTTTTTATTAAATCGGGTTACATTGACGCGTTTTGCAAAATCTTCAATGCTTTTAAATTTACCTTCGGTGTCGCGTGTCCTTAGAATTTCTTCGACAGCGCCAACGCCAACACCCTTTACGGCTGCCATCCCAAATCTAATTTCAGATTTACCTGGGACTATCGCAAACTCTATAAAACCCTCATTAACATCTGGTGGCAAAACATTAATCCCCATATGCTTGCACTCATTTATCTCTATCGCCAAGCGGTCAATATCGTTTTGATCACTTGTCATCAGCGCCGCCATAAATGCTTCGGGGTAATGAGCCTTTAGATAGGCAGTCCAGTAAGATATTAAACCGTAGCAAGCCGCGTGCGATTTGTTAAAGCAGTAATTTGCAAATTCTTCCAGCTGAGTCCAAAATTTTTCAGCCAATTTCGGGTCGGCATCGCTGTGTTTTACGGCACCTTCGATAAATTCGGTTCGCATTTTTTTCATCAAATCAATTTTCTTTTTACCGACGGCTTTTCGAAGCGTGTCTGACTGCCCGCCCGTAAAACCGGCAAAATCTTTTGAAATCTGCATAAATTGTTCTTGATAAACCAAAATTCCATAAGTTGGCTGCAGTGCACTTTCAAATTTTGGATGCAGAAATGAAATTTTTTCTTTTCCGTGTTTTCGTTTAATAAAACTGTCAATAAATTGCTTTGGTCCGGGTCGATATAAAGCCACCATGGCAATAATATCATCAAATTGCGTCGGCTTTAGTTCACGCAAATAGCGTTTCATTCCGGCTGATTCAAGTTGAAATACTCCGGTAGTATCGCCACGCTGCAATAGTTCGTAAGTCATCTTGTCGTCTAGTGGCAAATTATCCAAGTCGATTTCAGTTTTATAAACTTTTTTAATTATTCGCAGGGCATTATTTATTGTAGTTAGATTTGAAAGTCCCAAAAAGTCGATTTTAAGAAGCCCTAAATCTTCCACCGGACCCATTGGATATTGTGTCGAGATTACACCTTTTTGCGCCATTTCAAGTGGTACAAATTTTACAATATCATCCGGGGCAATCACAACACCCGCGGCATGAACACCGTGTGAACGGATTGTGCCCTCTAGTCGAATTGCAAAGTCGAACACCTTTTTAGCAACCGGGTTTGATTCGTATTCGTTTCTTAAATCAGTATCTTTGACCACACTAACACTTAGCGGAATATGTCGACCCTGTACCGGTGGTGGAATCATTTTTGAGAAGCGGTCAGCTTCGGCATAAGGAACCTCAAGTACCCGTGCAACGTCTCGTACGGCTGCCCGTGCAGCCATTCGACCAAACGTTACAATATTAGCGACTCGCGCGGCACCATATTTATCAGAACAATAGGCAATAACTTCATCACGTCTGGTGTCTTGGATGTCGATATCAAAATCGGGCATACTTATTCTATCGGGATTCAAAAAGCGTTCAAATAGTAAATTATATTCCAAAGGATCCAATTCCGTAATTCGAAGGGCATAGGCTAAAATTGAGCCAGCCCCACTGCCACGGCCAGGTCCAAAAATAATACCCTGATTTTTACCCCAATTTATATAATCTGCAACAATCAAAAAGTAGCCGTTGAAATCCATACCATCGACAACACTTAACTCATAGTCTGCTCGGGCTAAAACGTGCTTTGGTATGTGTTTTTTTGCTTCTTTAATATTCATTTTCAATGCTTTGTCACGAATAATACCACCATAGCGCCATGCCAAGCCTTGATAAACCAATTCATCTAAATATACTTTTTCACTTTTTCCATCTGGAGTTGGAAAAACGGGAATCAAAATACGACCAAGCTCTAGTTTCACATTGCATCGGTCGGCTATGCGTTTTGTATTCAAAATTGCCTCGGCATTGTCTTTTCCCCATTTGGAAATAATTTCTTTTGGGTCGGTAACATGCAAATCAAAATTACTGAAACTCATACGGTCTTGGTCAGACAAAAAAGCACCTGTTCCTACACATAATAAAATTTCATGCGCTTCCTTATCGTCATGCACAAGATAATGGCCGTCATTACTGATAACCAAAGGCACATCAATTTCTTTCGATATTTTTTGCAACCCATCGTTGACTTTCTTTTGTTCTTCCCAGTCATGATTTTGCATCTCTAAATAATAGCGATCGCCAAAAATAGATTTATACCAGATAGCAATATCTTTGGCGGCTTGATAATTATCGTCCCTCAAGCTTCGTCCGACTTCGCCGCCTGCACAACCGGAAAGTGCTATTAAACCTTCGTTATATTTTTCAATAAGTTCATGGTCGATTCTGGGACGGTAATACATTCCCTCCAACTGGGCAAGCGTGCTCAGCATCATCAAGTTTTGATATCCCTGATTATTCATTGCCAACAGCGTCAGATGAAACCTGGCTTTATCCTTTGACGGATCACGATCGTTCCGAGACCGAGCTGCAACATAAGCCTCCATACCGATTATTGGTTTGATGCCTTCGTCTAGTGCTGCTTTATAAAACTCAATACTACCTGACATAGTACCGTGGTCGGTAATTGCTACCGCGCTCATCCCAAAATCTTTTACCAAACTAATTAGAGCGGGTATTTTTGTCAAACCATCTAAAAGACTATGGTGCGTGTGATTATGCAAATGAACATAATCTGATACTTGTAATTTAACCCCCATGCTAAGTACTAGTATACCTAACCTTAACCTGGTTTGTCTGTAGTAAAAACAACTTAAGAATAATTTACGCTATTATTTCATAGCACTTACAATGTTGCGAATATATTCGCCGATGTATGGCAGAGTATCAAAAAGTCCTAAAATCCAGATAGTAAAAGCAACTAGTACGGTTCCTCCAATTAGAGTTCCAAAACCAAAAAAAATGCCGCGCGTAAAGTTCATCCAATAAACCTGGGCTCTGGAACGATGAAAATCATAAAACAAATCCTCGATTATCGAAGCCCGGGCGCCACGTTCGTTATCTTTTTTTATTTTATCTATCATACCTTGTATTTAAGGGGCTGTTTATTTTTTATCTTTTTCGAAAAATCCTTTTTTTGCGCCTTCGTATGCTCGTTCCGAGCGTTCCTTAAGTTCAGTTGCCTCGGATTTGACATTTTCAGCTACTTCTTTGGCCTTTAACTTCGCATCGTTGGTCATATCAGTCGCCTTCGACGCAACCTGTTCTGCCTTTTTTCCAGCCTCGGACTTTGCTTTTTCAGCTTTGGCTTTTAATTCTTCTCTGGTTTCTTTTCCGCTTTTTGGCGCTGTTAGTATACCCGTAATAAAGCCTGCGGCTGCTCCGAATAATGCTCCGACTGCAAATTTACCTTTTGACATAATTATTTATCCTCCTTTTTGCTTTTTTTAAACTTTTTTATAAAGCTATTAATAGTCTCGGCAACAAATATCGGTTGTACCACTTTTGATACTTTTGATACCACTGAACCAAAATTTTCTATCGTGTTCTCGGCTGACTTAGTAATTTTTCGTATCTCACGGGTTAGCACAATCAAATAAATTATCAAAACGATACCAATAATCAAAAATATGGTTAGAACGACCGATAGCATTATTACGAGGATTTCTGCTGATGAATTCATATTTTACTTTTCCTTCGTTTACGGTGTAACTTATGTTTATAATAAACCGTTTTCAGTAAATTAGCAAATATTTAGGAAAGTCTGTCGTGTAGGTATTTCTCGAATTCTTTTCCGTATTTTGGGCTGACAAGGGTTTCATCAACAAGAGCCTGAATGTACTTGAAGGGGTCACCGGTATCATGCCAGATGCCGTCAATTGCACGGCCATAAATTTCATCATTTTGCATTAACCACATAATACCTTGAAGATGCATAATTTCTCCGTTTGGGCCAACTTCTTTTTTGGCTAAAATTGGTAGAATATCAGGTGTAAATATAAAGCTCCCAGCCGAAGCTAAATTCGAAGGGGTGTTGTCTTCGCCCGGTTTTTCGACAAAATCTTTTAGACGATACAGCTTTTCCGAAATCTCGTCTCCAACTTCTACCATGCCATATTTATCCGCGTCCTTTTTATCAACCTCGACTAGTGAAATAACCGATTTACCAGTCTGGTTATAGGCGTCCTTTAATTGTATAGGCCAGGGCGTTTCAGACATAAAATAATCGTCAGGGAAAAATACAAAAAATGGTTCGTTTTCATCAATCAGATGCATAGCTGATAAAATCGGCATTGCGCTACCATAGCCACCGGCTTTTTGGCGTACGTAAACGAAATTTGCCAGTTCAGCAACTTTTTGAATTTGGTCGGCCATTTCGTTCTTGCCACTTTCACGCAGTTTTTCTTCTAATTCGATGCTCCTATCAAAGTGATCTTCTATAGCACGCTTGGTACTGCCTGTTACAATTATTACGTCTGTAACACCGGCTGCAACTGCCTGTTCAACAATTAATTGGATTATCGGCTTATCAATTATCGGCAACATTTCTTTGGGCATAGCTTTTGTTTGTGGCAAAAATCTTGTACCCATTCCAGCCGCACAAATGATTGCCTTGGTTGGTTGTTTCATACTATTTTTAACCTTTCTTTTATTAGTTTTTGCGCTAATTCAGGATTTGCTTTTCCTTGTGATTTTTTCATTACTTGGCCAACCAGAAAACCTATGACTTTCATGTTTCCATGCTTCAAATCGGCAACAGCTTTTTCAAACGATGGTTCGTTTAAAACTGCATCTACAACCTTAGTAACCTCTGTTTCATCGCTAACTTGAATAAGATTTTTTTCATTTGCTATATCGCGGGGCGCAATATTTGGTCGTCGGTTCATTTCATAGAAAATTTCTTTGGCTGCTGTCGAGCTTAGCTCGTTTTTTTCTACCATTTCTGAAAGTTCAATCAAGTGATCCTCTGTTGCATGAATACCGGTATTTTGAACTATTCCCGAATCATCTGCCTGCCCCTCGACAGCCATTAACTGCCAACTTGCAACCCGGCGTGCCGTTGACGCCGAACCTGACTTTTCAAGAATTCTTTGCAAAAATTGTGCTGTCGACTGTGATGAGATCAATGCATTAATAACCGTACTATCAAGCTTTAGCGACTTCCAAGATTCTCTATAAAAAGGCGGAAGTGGCGGAACAGTGGCTTGAATATGATTAATTTCTTCGTCAGACAGAACAATTGGTGGTATATCGGCATCGGGCATATATCTATAATCTTGTGAATCTTCTTTATTTCGCTGTGAAGTTGTCCGCTGTTTCGCTTCGTCCCAACCACGGGTTTCCTGAACAATAGCCTCACCCTTTTCCAAAAGTTCGACTTGACGACGAAATTCGAATTCGATTGCACGCTCGACGCTACGAAATGAATTCAGATTTTTAACTTCGCTGCGTATTCCCAGCTCATTGGCACCCTTTAATGCAGCCGAGGTATTAACATCAAACCGCATATTTCCGTGATACAAATCACCACGCGTTACTTCAGCATATGTCATTAATCTGTAAAGTTCGACTACAAACGCTTTTGCTTGCGCGGATGAGTGAATATCCGGTTCGGTTACAATTTCAAGTAGCGGAGTTCCGGCCCGATTAAGATCGACTAGACTATAGCTACCATGATGCGTTAATTTGCCAGCGTCCTCTTCCATATGCGCGTGATTAATTCGAACATTAAAAGACTCGCCGTTGTCCAGTGGAATGTTAACAATGCCGGGTCCGATAATGGGCTGATACATTTGGGTCGTCTGATATCCTTTTGGCAAATCAGGGTAAAAATAGTGTTTTCTATCAAATCGACTAATATGAGCAATCGGGCTATTCAAAGCTTTTCCGGCTTTTATGGCTAAATCTATTGCACCGCGATTTAATACCGGTAACATACCCGGAAGTCCAAAATCAATCGGACTAACTACGCTATTGGGGGATTTGTCTCGTTCATCATTATCAGCGCCACTAAACAATTTTGTGTTTGTAGCAAGTTGAACATGACATTCAATTCCGACTGTCATCTGATATTTTTCTAGGGTTTCTTTGCTTATCACTATATTACCCCTAAATCTTTTAACGCTTTTCGGAAATTATACAGTGCGAGTCTGGCTTGTTCATAAGTCACGTGAGCATCTGATTCATGTGCAATTACATTGCGCAATTTATGAGCAGTCCATATACCGTTTCGATCGCTAAACACTGTGGCTGAGTTTTTCATTCGCTCTCCCATAGTTTTACCCCTGTAACCACGAGCTTTTAGGGCCTCGTCGAGTAATTTATCGAAGTTTAATACGGAAAAATAATAGCTGTCCGGATTGTCAGATTTTAGTTGATGTTCGATTTCGAGGCATTTGGCACGAAAGTGTTCGACATCGATTTTTTTTGAACTGACTCGGCTGAGTTTGGTTACAATTGCAAACAATAGTCCGCCGATAATTATTATCGCAGATAGGAAAAATATTAGTGCCAAGTCCATTTATTTTTCCTCCATTGATTTGGCCAAAGCAAAGACAGACGCGTCGCTTTTCATAGGTCCCATTAGTTGGACTCCGATCGGTAAACCAGCTTGGTTGACGCCGGCCGGGACGCTTATTGCAGGCAAACCGGCCAGTGAGGTTGGTACGGTCATAATATCATTTAAATACATCTTTATTGGATCGGCCGTATTTTCACCTAATTTAAAAGCAGGAGTTGGCGCTGTTGGACCAATTAATAAATCATATTTTTCAAATAGATTGTTGAATTCATTGATTAAAAGCGTTCTGGCTTTTTGAGCCTGCAGGTAATATGCGTCAAAAAAACCACTAGAAAGGACGTAGCTTCCAATCATAATTCGGCGTTTATTTTCGGTAACAAATCCAAGGTCACGCGTCCTACCATAAAGTTCTGAAAGTGTCGTGACGCCTTCGGCGCGCTTGCCATAACGAATGCCGTCATAACGCGCCAAATTACTGGAAAGTTCAGCTGGCACGATTATGTAATAAATTGCCAGTGCATATTCTGCCATCGGTAGATTTACTTCTTCTACGGTGTGACCGGCGTTTTTGAGTTTTTCAACATATTTATTTACAGTATCACGGACTTCCGCGTCAACGTCGTCGGTCATAAAATCTTTGACGAGACCAATTTTTTGATTTGGTTTGACGTTTTCTTGAATGACAAAAAAATCCGATAATGTTGTCATATCATTTTTATCACTCCCGGTAATTATATCAGTAATCATCTCGGCATCAGATACATTAGTCGCAAATGAGCCGATAACATCGGTACTACTGGCCATTGCGACCACACCGTAACGACTGACCGCTCCATAGGACGTTTTAACGCCAACAACTCCATTAAAACTGGCAGGTTGACGGATTGAACCACCGGTATCACTACCAAGTGCAAAAGGTACGACGCCAAGGGCGGTAACCACGGCTGAACCGCCGCTACTGCCACCGGCAACACGTGTTTTATCAAATGCATTGCTGGTCGGACCATAAGCTGAATTTTCGGTACTGCCACCATGTGCAAAGGCGTCAAGGTTCGCTTTACCTATGCAAATAGCCCCCTCGGCTTCAAGTTTTTCGACTGCGGTTGCTTGCAAGGGTGCATCAAAATTTTCCAGTATCTTGCTGGCTGCGGTAGTCGGTGCACCAAAAGCCAAAAAGTTATCCTTTACAACGAATGGAACACCGGCCAGTTTACCGGATATTTTACCAGAATCAACATCGTCGGCGCGTTTTAAGGCGCGCTCTTCCGTCAAGCTGAGTAAAGCGTGATAATCTTCGTTTTCCTTGGCTAATTTTAATGAATTTTCAACAACTGCTCGTGCCGAGGTATCTTGTATTTTTATCAAAACTTCAGAAATAGTCATTTATTTACAGTACCTTCGGAACCTTTACTTGAAAGTCAGCAACTTCCGGAGAACGCGCCAGTAGTTCCTGGCGGCTAATTCCGTAATCTATAACTGTATCATCTCGCCAAACATTACTAAGTCCGGTAACCTGGTAAGTTGGATCGATACCAGTAGTATCCAATTTATTCAATTGCTCAACATAGCCCAAGATATTGCTGATATCAATACGCAAACCGTCGATTTCGGCGTCGGCAAGCTCCAACTTAGAAAGCTGTGCTAGATGCAGCACATCATCACGAGATATCTGTGTCATACGTCTATTATAACGTAAAGCTCACCTACTATCTACTACTTACTAACTACTAATTTAGCGTCTGACTTCGATAAAAGTGTGAGCGTGACCGGATGCACCGGCTCGGCCGGTTCGGCCAATTCGATGTATATAATCGTCGTAGGTTTGAGGCGTATCAAAGTTAATAACATGTGATACATTTGGAATATCTAAACCGCGAGCCGCAACATCGGTGGCAACCATAACTCGGACTCGCCCGTCTTTAAATTGCTTTAATGCACGTGCACGTTGAGATTGGTTTTTATTACCATGAATTGCAATAGATGCGATACCGCTGTTATCCAAATGGTCGCTAAGGCGTTGAACGCCAAATTTCGTTTCACCAAAAACCAGTACTTTTTCGTATTTATCTGATTCACGTAACATATCAGTTAAAAGTTCAATTTTGTGTGATTTATCGCGTGCCTCAATCACATCTTGTTCAATATGTTCGTTAGTTTCACTGGTGCGGACTGAAATTGTGACTGGGTTTTTCGAAAAATTATTGATAATCGCTGAAATCTCAGGAGTTATCGTTGCACTGAATAGTAATGTTTGACGATTGGACGGAGTAGCACCGACAATCATACGGATATCCGGCAAAAAGCCCATATCCAGCATTCGGTCAGCTTCATCTAGGACAAGGGTTGTTATGTGTTCCAGATTAATAAATCGCCGATTCATCAAATCCTTCAAACGACCGGGCGTACCGATAATAAAGTGGGGACGGCGTTTAAGGTCGCGAATTTGTCGTTCTGCAGGTACACCACCGACGACAAGCGCTGAGTATAGGTTTAATCCCTGGCTAAAAACACGGAATTCCTCATCAATTTGCGATGCCAGTTCGCGTGTTGGTGCAATAATCAAGACACTGGGTCGTTCGTTTACGCCTTTCATATGTTCAATTATTGGCAATAAAAATGCAGCGGTCTTGCCAGTTCCGGTATTTGCTATACCGATGACATCCTTGCCTTCCAAAATCGGCAAAATTGCCTGGTCTTGGATTGAAGACGTATTAATATAACCCTTTTTATCTATGTTATGTTGAAGTTGTCCACCAAAGTTAAAATCTGTAAATTTATTAATCGATTCATATTGAATCTCTTCGGCTTTTGGCGTTGCACGGTTAATAAACTTGGTGGGGTTAATATATTTTTTAACGGATCCACGACCGCCACCACGGCTTCGCCCGCGATTAAAAGTTGAAGTACGTGCGCCACTAGGGCGTCCGCTGCTTCGATTATAATATGCCATATTTAAATAGCCTTTCGGTAAGTTTTGTATTATCGTTTGCAGTTTCGTAAAAATAAGAGAATGATTCGGTGAAAGCGCCTATATTATGTTACGGGTGCGCTCTTCTTAGAATGAGGCCCTAGCATTTCATCGAATGCAATTATGTAATAATAGCATAGTTTTAGCAATTTTGCAAGCAGAATAGGTTAATTGATTATTTTTGTGCGGGTCCTGTCGTCCGGTTTACCCCTATAATTTTTTATTGATTACATAAAACAATTATGGGGTGGCCCCACCGAACGTCACCCGCCACTTTTGACGCTGAAAAGACGCAAGCATATTGCCATCAACTGCACCCTGGAGCCCAAACCTAACCCGACGCCGGGGCTCAAGTTAGGTCTGGAGCGAAGCAGTGCTTTTGATGGTAATATGATGGCGGCTTTTCAAAGTTTGGCTTTTATCTCGGCGATTTGATCGCGAATTTCGGCGGCTTTTTCAAATTCCAGGTTGGCAGCTGCAAACTCCATTTGTCCGGTCAAATCGCGAATAATTCCCGGATATTCATCCTTGGGTATTTTCTTGAGATTAAGTTTTTTCGATTCGTCCGGATTTTTAGGAATAATTGCCCGCAGTCCTTCGCCAACCTCTTTGGCAATACTTACCGGAGTAATATTATGCTTTTTGTTATATGCAATTTGAATATTGCGTCGGCGATCCATCTCGGCAATTGCACGCTTCATCGAATCCGTAATATTGTCGGCATACATATACACTTGACCGCCAATATGCCTGGCGGCACGACCACTTGTTTGGATTAAGGCACCGGCACTACGCAAAAAGCCTTCCTTGTCAGCATCCATAATTGCCACCATACTAACTTCCGGTAAATCCAATCCTTCTCGCAACAAATTAATACCGACAAGGACGTCATAAACACCGTTTCGTAAGTCTTTTAGAATATCGCCACGATCTAGGGTGTCAATATCGCTGTGAATATAAGCGGTTTTGATGTCCATTTCCACAAGATAAGTTGTTAAATCTTCGGCCATACGTTTAGTCAAAGTTGTTACTAAAACACGCTGTTGGTGCGCAACGCGTTCACGGATTTCGGCAATCAAATCATCAATCTGTCCTTTTGAAGGTCGAATAACGATTTCTGGCTCGACCAATCCGGTAGGACGAATAATCTGCTCTGTCGGCTGGGGACTATGCGACAATTCATAATCACTAGGGGTGGCAGAGACGTAAACGACTTGATTAATATGGTGATTGAACTCGGCATATGTCAAAGGTCGGTTGTCAAGCGCTGACGGCAAGCGGAAACCGTACTCGACTAATACTTCTTTTCTGGCCCTATCACCGTTATACATACCTCGAACCTGAGGTAATGTCATATGACTTTCGTCGATTATCATCAAGAAATCATCGTTAAAATAGTCGAGTAGCGTTGCCGGTTGTTCGCCTGGTTCGCGATTTGTCAAATAACGACTATAATTTTCAATACCTTTTACGAAACCGGTTTCTTCCATCATTTCGATATCGTATTTTGTTCGTTGCGCCAAGCGTTGGGCTTCGAGTAATTTATTATTTTTTTCAAACCATTCAAGCCTTTTGGCAAATTCATCTTTGATACCTTCGATTGCATGTTCAAGCTTGGCTTTGGGGGTAACGTAATGACTGCTCGGAAATATCGATACTTCATTTGGCTCGGCTAAAATTTCGCCTGTTAACGGGTCGATTCTGGTTAATCGCTCGACTTCATCACCCAAGAACTCAAACCGATAGGCTACATCGCTACCAGCAGGAAATACATCTACTATGTCACCATGAACACGAAAAGTACCTCGGTGAAAATCGATATCGTTTCGATGGTATTGGATATCTGTCAGCAGTCGTACAAATTTGTCTTGTTTACGTTTTTCGCCAAGCTTTACAGTAATCGACATATCTGCATAATCTTCCGGAGAACCGATGCCATAGATACAACTAACACTGGCAACAATAATCGTATCGCGATGAGTCAGCAATGCCGTCGTTGCCGCATGCCGTAACCTATCAATTTCGTCGTTGATTTTGCTGTCTTTTTCAATATAAGTATCGCTTCTGGCAATATAAGCTTCCGGTTGATAATAATCGAAGTAGCTAACAAAATAATGAACCTCGTTATCTGGAAAATAAGCTTTGAATTCGCTATATAATTGCGCTGCAAGGGTTTTATTGTGTGCCAGAATCAAGGTTGGAACATTACGCTGTGCAATTATATTAGCCATCGTGAAAGTCTTGCCACTACCGGTTACCCCCAATAAAACCTGTTCTTTTTCGCCGGATTCTAACCTAGCAACCAATTGTTTGATTGCAGTTGGCTGATCACCAGTTGGCTGGTAATCACTTTTAAGAGTAAATTTTTGGCTCATCTAATCTATTATAGACTATTTTTTGTAGCGAAAGTTCAGTCGAATAATTCTTCGCGTTTTTTGGGATTAATGCTGTTATCTGTACCGTCGTGTTTAAAATCACCATATCTAGTATCCAATTCGTGAATGACTTTTGTAACTAAGCGGTAAGGATCGGTGTCATAAATAATATCTTTCGTGTCCATCCCTTTGGTTTCAACGCTTTGAATTAGTGTTGGTATATAGTCAGCTAAACCACCGCTGCCCAGTAAAACGCCAATCACCTTGTGGCTTTCAATTGCTGTTACAAATTCATGCAGGCTACCAATTCTTCCACCAACAGTAATCAGAGCGTCACTGCTACGAACTAGGTGAACATTACGTCCGACATAAGCCATACCCGTAAAATTGATATAGTCAAATTCAACAGTCGGTAGTTTATAAACTGTTACGTGTTCACGAAATGAACTAGCAGGTGAAAAGCCAATTGATACACCGGCTCGGTCTATGACACTAAACGCACCTTTGGCTGCAAACCATGGCAGACCAACAGTTGCACCAGTCAATAGTGTTTTGCCAGCTTTGGCAATTGCGACTCCTAAATCATAGGCTAACTGGTGCGATGCTTCGATAGTTTTACCCGAGGCCGCTCCTGATACGCAAATTTGATATTTCACTTCTCCACCCCCGCAGACTGTTTTTTATAAGCTTTAGCGTTATTATACCACGCGTCAGATTCAGGAAGAAGCCCGATTGATTTGACAATTTCAAGTGTAGTCTCCTTGTTTGTACGAATATGACAGAGGTACCTTTCGATAATTTCACCACGAAGACTTCGCTGACCATGACTTATGATTCGCGATTCATACCCCAGCTGATGATGTGCATTTTCAATTACATCAATCAGATTAAAAGATATTTCATCATTGCCAATTGAATATACTACGTAATCAGTGTCATATAAAAGTTGTTGTATATTATTTCGCCTAACAGCACCAATAAGTGCGTGATATAGTTCACTCCCTGTTGTATCTGCAGTATCTAAACCTAATTCGCGCATTACCGCGTGAGCTTTTTCAAAAATATCAGCAATTAAACGCGTATCAACACCACTATTTCCGGTCGACTTTTCCAAGGCGCGCATTCCCATTGTGAATATTGGTTCGTCAATTTTTAGAATTTTTTGTAATAAATTAGCCATAATCTTGGTTCCTAAAGCTGTTTTTCACTGAGTGGCATTGCGTGCAACTCCGCGCCTTTATGTAATATTCCAGCTTTTGCACCAATTTTTGTAACTACAGATGTCGAATTAGCACTGGCAAACACTATTGAATCTTTTAATGATTTTCCGATGACCCATTGACTAATAAATCCTGAACCAAACGCATCACCAGCCCCGGTTCTATCAACAACCTTTACGTCTTCATACATTCCAGCTCTTACGATAGTTTTTCCGTCACTAGCCATCACGCCTTTATGTCCGTCACTAACGATTACAACAGCTACTAGATTTACCAATTTTCGGACCAACTCCTCAAGGGTTTCGCCGTCAACAATCATTTTGGCCTCTTCCTTATTGACAAGTAAAACGTCGATGTCTTCCAGAAGCGAACGAAGTTTAAATATCTTTTTAAGTTCATCTTTTCCTGGGTTATAGCAGACATTTTTTCCAAGTTCTTTTGCTTGAGAAAATATCTCGTTTAATATGTCCATATCACCGGCCATACTGCTGACGTATAGCCAATCAGCTGACGATTTTTTTAAGTTGAAATTTTTTATTTCATAATGAGTTGATGCACCACGATAGGTCAAAAAAGTTCTTTCGCCAGTTGGTGCAATCAGAACCGTTGAATATCCGGTATGATATTTGTCAGAGTAACTGATGTGTTTTGTCCCAACCCCTTCATTATCCAAATCCACAAGGACCGCTTGACCGGCCGTGTCATGTGCAATTGTACCCATAAAATCAACTTCCAGGCCTTGCCGTGCAAATGTAACAGCCGCATTGGTTGCACCGCCGCCGGTACTAAAATTAATATCGTCAACATCGTTTTTTGAACCAAATTCAATTTTCAAAAAAACCTTTTTATCATACTCGTCATTAAATGGCATGAATTCCGGCGAATGGCTCATAAAAATGTCCTGGACAGCTGCACCAATTGTCAGCATTTTAACCACTACAAAACCGCCTTGCCAGCGCTGTTAAACGCACCGATTTTTTCCTCTACGACAGCCTGGACAGCATCTTGGACTACCGGCATTAATTTTACCACCGCATACTGGTCCGGATTCTCGTTCAAAACTTTATCAAGTGTAGTCCTAAACGCAAACCTTAGGTCAGTATTAACATTGATTTTACTAACACCAATTCTGGCCGCCTCCTCGAAATAATGAAGCGGGGTGTCACTGCCACCATGTAAACTTATAAATTTACCGGGGTCGATAGTATTACGAATTCGCTGTAACAAATCCAAATCCAGTATTTTTGGCACTGGGTATTTGCCATGTAAATTACCGACTGCTGCTGCAAAGGTGTCAATTCCTGTCGCTTCAATAAATGCCTTAGCGCCATCGGGCGTGCTGAATGTCTTTTTGATTTCTTCGTAGTCAATAGCTTCTTTGAATACGTCAGACGAGCCGCCAAAATAATGCGGTTCGCCTTCGACAACGGCGCCGGTGCGTTTGGCATATTCAACCACTTCGCGAGTCCCGTTTATTATTTCTTCATCGCTGGCATTATGATTTCCTTGACTGATATCAATATGAATAAATTCATAGCCGGCATCGATGGCCTCTTTGCAATCCTGTACTGTCGGACTGTGATCGAGATTGATATACATCTCGATTCCATACTGCGATTTGTAGTTATCAACCATCTGGCGAACGTTTTTCAGGCCCATCGATTGAACTTCGTTTTTGCTTAGTTCGACCATTACCGGTGAGTTAAATTTCTGAGCTGCTTTGGCAATCGCAATCAACGTTTCTTGATTGTCGATGTTAAAAGCTCCGACGGCAAAGTGCTGATCGCGGGTTCTTTGTAATAATTGTCTGGCACGAGCGTTGTTATCACGAATCTGCTCTAGCGTTGGTTCGATTTTTTGATTTTCATCCTGGGTTTCACGATGATATTGCGGTTTACTTCCTATAAAATCCTGTGCTTTATTTGCGATATGTTCACCCGTCATTTCAAAATAGTCGAATAGTTCCAGCGGGGCACCGCTTTCTCCGAATCTATCCTGCATCCCAATCCGTAAAAGTGGCGTTGGTAATTGTTCGCCCAAAAGTTCGGCCACCGCACCACCAAACCCACCAACAATCTGGGCTTCTTCGGCCGTCAGTACCCGCCCGGTTCGCTGCGCACTGGCAATAATCGTATCATTATCCAATGGTTTTACTGTCGGAACATGGACGACCTCGGCGTTAATACCTCTTTCTGCCAGAATATTCGCCGCAACTAATAGTTGGTAGGTCATCGCACCGGTACCCATTAAACTTATGTCGGTGCCGTCGCGCAATATATAGGCTTTGCCAATTTCGAATGGAGACTGAGCTGTGCTAATAATCGGTGTTTTTTCACGCGCCAGACGGACATAGCAGGGCTTGCCGTTTTCTGTCACTGCATGAGTTGCTTTCTCGGCTTCGATACTATCACCAGGTACAATAACAATCATATTGGGAACTACTCGCATTAACGCAATATCTTCCAGCATCTGGTGAGTAGCGCCATCAGGACCGACGCTAATTCCAGCATGCGAGGCAATAATTTTTACAGGTTGGTCATTTAGTGCAATCGTTGTTTTTATCTGTTCCCAATTTCGCCCAGGACTAAACGCTGCATATGCAACTGCAAATGGTATTTTTCCCGAGGCTGCCAGACCGCTAGCCACTGTCACTAAATTCTGTTCGGAAATACCAATTTCAATAAATCTTTCAGGACAAGCTTCGCGAAATAAACCAACCTGCGTACTATCAGTTAAATCAGCACATAAAGCCACGACTTTTTTATTTGACTCGCCGACAGACTTCAGACCCTTGCCAAATCCTGCCCTAATTGGCTCCATAACAACATTTTCACTAAATAATTCGGGATTAAGCTCAAAATCACTCATATTTTTTAACCTCTGCGCTGATAATATCATCCGCAACTCCCAATTCATGCAAAGCCTTGGCGGCCTGTTCACTATTCGGAGCTTTGCCATGCCAGTTATAATCATATTCCATAAAATCAACACCCTTGCCTGGTATCGTATAGGCAATAATTACACATGGCCGATTGGTGATTGCTTTTGCTAAATTGACAGCATCAATAATACTTTTTATGTTATGTCCGTCAATCTCAATTACGTGCCAACCGAAGGACTCCCATTTCTTTTTTAGGTCTTCCAACGGCATAACGTTTTCGGTTGTGCCGTCAATTTGGATATTGTTGCGGTCAATAAAAGCTATTAATTGGGATAATTTATATTTACCTGCAAACATTGCCGCTTCCCAGATATTTCCTTCATCAAGTTCTCCATCACCCATAACGACATAGACAAACCTGTGTTTATTATCATCAAGATATTGAAGCGAATATGCAAAGCCCGAAGCTTGCGACAAACCACTACCAAGTGGTCCACTAGTGTTTTCGAGTCCTGGTAATTTTAATCTTTCAGGATGGCCTTGCAAGCGACTGCCAAGTTTTCGGAGGGTCTTTAATTCTTCGCGGTCAAAATACCCTGCATTTGCCATTGCTGCATATTGAATCGGTACGGTATGCCCATTGCTAAGAATCAATATATCCCGTTCAGCCCACGTTGGGTTTTTCGGATCAATTTTCATAATATTAAAATATAGTGCAGTTACAATTTCGGCTAAATCTAATGACCCGGCAGTGTGCCCGCTTCCAGCAGTTTCCAGCATACAAATGACGTCTTTGCGTAAATCGTCAGCTTGTTTTTGCAAATCAGCAATATCAACCAGTTTACGCATCCGTTTAAATAATTCCCTGTTTATTAATTTCTTGTATCATTGTTGCATAGACTTTTGATGGATCGTCCGCATTCGCAAGTGCCCCGCCAACATTCAACACATCCACACCACCTTGCCTTAATGTAAAAGCGTTATCTACGCTAACGCCACCATCCCAACCGATTTCAACATTCGGGTTAATTGCTTTAATCAATCTAACTTTTTCAAGTTGCATTAAACTAGCAGTTCCGCCGTAATGTCCTAAGTCACCTGAAAATACTAAAACGTGATCTGCTGCTCTAATAACATCGGCAACAGTTTCGGGAACAGTCGGTTTTAATAACGCAACACCGGCCATTATTCCGTATTTTTTTATTTTTTTTATCAATGGTAATAAGTTTACATCTGTTTCAACATGGAAAATAATTAAATGTGGTTTTAATGCGATTAATTGATCGATGTAGTCCAGGGGATGTGCGACCATAGCGTGAATATCTATAATCCATTCGGCTGGCCACCAAATCTTGTCTGGACCAACCAAAAAAACCGGGGCAAATTCACCGTCACTGATGTCAACTTGGACGCGTTGCGCAAAAAGAGAATATTTTTCAACAACCGCCCCATATTGTCCCTCGGTTTCTACGGTGATACAAGGTGCAATTATACTCATTTAAAACTCGTCAATCTGAGCATTTCGACGCTTAAAACGTACCGCTCCTGCAAATGGAGTATTTAGCCAAGTTTCAACTATACCCTCCCATGCGGAATCGTCATTTTCCAAAATACGCGATGGTAAACATAAAATATTACTATCGTTGTCATTTCTGGTCATTTTCGCCTCAAACGCATCCCATATTACACTTGCTCTAATGCCATGGAATCTATTTGCCGCCATAGCCATACCCTGACCGCCACCACAAAGTAAAATTCCACGCGGATCTTTATTGTCACTGCCAATTATTTGCAAAGCGGCAGCGGCGGCAAATTCCGGAAAATCATCGTTTTGATCAAGTGTTTGGTCACCGACGTCTTCAACCTCATAGCCATGTTTAGCCAAATAAGCAAAAACTTTACCCTTAAGGTGAAAGCCTTGATGGTCACTACCAAGATATATCTTCATAGTATAAAGTATAAGCGTTATATGGTGGTTTATGCAAGCTGATTATACCGAAAATAAAGTATAATTAAATATATGAATAAAGCTGAATTGATAGATCACGCCAGACAGTTTTATGATAGCGAACAAGTTCAAAAACTGAAACGAGCCATAACCTTTGCAACAATCGCCCATAAAGATCAAAAACGCTTGAGTGGTGACCCGTATATATCCCATACTTTGATTACCGCTGATACTTTGATTTCATGGGGGATGGATATAGACAGTGTAATTGCCGGTGTACTGCACGATACCGTAGAAGATTCCGATGTAAAACTTGAACAGATAGAAACTTTATTCGGGCACGATGTCGCAACGTTGGTAGATGGTGTTACGAAAGTTTCGTTAGCCAGTAGCGAAATGAAGAAATACGAAACATACTTGCCAAAAACCAAAGACAACTTGTCTAAACTGTTAATTGCTATTAGTCAGGATGTTAGGGTAATCATTATTAAGTTGGCTGACAGATTACATAATTTGTCGACATTGAAATATTTACCGCCAGACAAACAAAAAAGGATTGCGCGTGAATCACTTGAAGTCTTTGGACCAATGGCAGATAAATTAGGTATGGGGCGCGTTCGGATGCAGATTGAAGAACTTGCATTTGGTTTCCTTGACCCGAACGAATATAAAAAAATGCAAATGATTATGAAAAAACGCCTGGGGAAAAGCACCAGAAAGCTTGGAAAAATACGTACCGAAGTCGATACAGCCCTAAAACAACACAACATAAAAGCCGATATTAACGGCCGTGTAAAAAGTATATACAGTCTGCACAAAAAACTTGCAAAAGTTAACGGTAATATTGATGATATTTATGATTTAATGGCACTTAGGATTGTAGTCGAAAAAAAAGAAGAGTGTTACATTGTACTTGGAATTTTGCATAGCCTTTATAAACCAATGGTTAGTCGAATAAAGGATTATATTTCGACCCCAAAGTCGAATGGTTATCAAAGTCTTCACACTACTGTCATTACGCCTAATGAATACATAGTTGAATTTCAAATTCGTACCGAAAAAATGCATGAATTTGCCGAAAAGGGTTTAGCCGCGAGTTTTCATTATCATGATCAAAAACTTTCAAAAAATTATATTGAAAATCGCAACAGTTCAGTCCTACCAAGTGGGATGACCTGGATTACAGAGCTACAAGACGTTGTTGATAAGATTAAAACTGGTGAAGACATTTCGAAAGATCAACTTTATATCGATTTGTTTGGAGACAGAATTTTTGTTCATTCGCCAAAAGGCGATATTTATGATTTACCCGAAGGAGCTTTACCGCTTGATTTTGCCTATTTGGTGCATAGCGATATAGCCAAAAATGCATACAGTTTTCGTGTTAATGGTAATATCCATGCTTTTGATAAGCCCTTGCAGAATGGAGATGTTGTTGAAGTTATTACAAAAAAATCTTCACAGCCAAAACAAGCTTGGCTGCAATTAGTCACAACAACTCACGCCCGCAACAAACTTAATGGTCAACTTAAAAAGTCCGGTGTAATTGGACTAATAAGCAACGCAGCCAGCATTATGCGCAGAAAAAACAGTAGTAAATGAAATTGATTGTTGCCATATCAACGGTCAGAGATGGCAATATGCACCTTAAATCTGACCTGGCAGACGCAGAGGTAATTGCAAGTCGTACTAAATTCCTAGCAAAAAACGATATAGACATACATGCTACCACTCGTATTGGTACGGTTTATGAGGGAGATGACTATTGTCGTTATCATAAAGCACCCGAATCTCAAAAAGGCGATGGAATGTTTGACGGGACGGTAATTACGTCAGACGCATTAGTAACAACTGACGTAAATCACGCACTGTTTCTGCCGATTGCCGACTGTATTGGCGCAGTAATTTTTGACCAAAAAAAACATATTTTAATGTTATCTCATCTTGGCAGACATGCACTTGAACAAAATGGCGGCTATAAATCAGTTAGATACCTTATCGAAGATTTCGGTTGTAAACAGGCTGACTTAATGGTATATCTGTCTCCTTCCCCCGGCGTGGAATCCTACCCGCTATATAACTTTGACAATCGCTCGTTGAAAGATGTGGCGATTGAACAATTACGGTCGGCTGGTGTATTTCAAAAAAATATTACCGACAACTCGGCCGATACCAGTAGGGATCCTAACTATTTTTCACATAGTAAATTCTTAAAAGATGACCAACCAACTGACGGCAGGTTCGCTATAGTTGCAATAATGCACAACGAATAAATTACTGGTTTAGTTTTTGTCCCATTGCCAAATAGTTTTTTCAATAACTTTCTTTGCATCATCGATATCGCCCCAACCCAAAAACTTTGTAATCCCGGGTCGGATAAAGTCTTTGTAGTGAGAAAAATAGTGCTCAATTTTTTCGATTTGGTCTTTTGGCAAGTCGTTAATAGAATTGATTGTTTGACTTTGCCTATCACTTTTTGGGATAGTTACAATCTTGTCGTCACTATCACCCTCATCATTTAGTTTCATCACTCCGATTATTTTCGCAACCAAATTAACCTCTGTTTGTATTGGCCTATCAGAGATTACCAGTACATCCAGTTCGTCATTATCATCATTTAACGTTCGTGGAATAAAACCGTAATTTGCTGGAACAGGAAAAGTTGATAGATTAGTTCTATCTATCCTAAAACCGGCAACTTGTCTGTGCCATTCAATTTTGTCGATAGTACCAGCCGGCATTTCAATAACAACGTTTGCTGTCCCGTTTTTTATATCGCCGGGTGTTAATGTTTTATTGAAATCCGTCATAAATATAATACTTTCGGTTATTCTTGCAAAAATTCGCGAATGCTGTGGGCTACCGTGGCACCTTCACCAACCGCACTGGCAATCTGCATAGTCGAACCGCTTCTGACATCACCACTAGCAAAAATTCCAGGAATGTTAGTTTGCAGTTTAAGGTCGGTTTTTATAAAGCCAATCTCATCAAGCTCAACACCACTACCGTCAAGGAATGCTGTATTTGGTTTTAATCCGGCAAAAATAAATACGCCGTCGGTATTAACATTAATCGGTTTGCCTTTTTTGGTTGCACGTGTATGAGTCACCTTTCCTTCAACGGCAACAATCTCATCCGTAGACGTTTCCAAATGGATGGTTATTCTGCCATCATCAACTAATTTTTGCAGCTTTTTTTGTAATACATCACTAGCCTTGACAGTACTTCGAACTAATAAATCAATATGATTTGCAAAACCAGACAAATATATTGCTTCTTGAATGGCAGAATTCCCGCCACCAACCACAACCAAGTGTTTGCCTTTATAAAATGCTCCGTCGCAAGTTGCACAATAATGGACTCCTTTGCCGTAATATTCTTCTTCGCCCGGAACGTTTATTTTGCCATACGAACTACCGGTTGCGATTAAGACTGCTTTGGCCTTAATTTCAACTCCATCGACTTTGACGACTTTATACTTTCCTTCATCACGAATTGATTCGACAGTGCCATATTCAATCACAGCACCAAAACGTTTTGCTTGTTTTTCCAGTTGTTGAGCTAGTTGATAGCCTTCGATTCCTTCTGGGAATCCCGGGTAATTGTCGACTTTGTCAGTAATTGCAGCTAAACCGCCGACGGTGGCCTTTTCATATATAATGGTGTCAATATCTTCACGAGTTGTATACACCGCTGCCGTCAGCGAACTGGGCCCTGCGCCTATCATAACTACTTGGTAAATCTTTCCGGACATTACTGCTACGTTCCTGTTTGTTGTGATTGATAATAATCTAAAAGAATTTGTGGCATCTGCGGTGCCTTCAACGGTGTGATTTCAATATTTTTTGGAATAATCATGACAACAAATTTTATCGGAGTATTTGCCGGAATATTATCCCCACTGCCAGTTGCTCCATATGCCATGCTGGACGGGATTGTTAGTTCACGAACACCATTAATATTCATTCCCAACACACCCTGATCCCATCCTACGATCATTTGGCCGGCCGCTGTAACCGTAATTGGTGATTTAAGTGCACCTTTGTCGATTGATTGATCAAAAACAACACCTTTGGGGTTCCATCCGATGTAGTACGCGCTGTATTGGGTTTTTGTAGTAATCTTCTCACCGTCACCAACTACTAAATCATTTGTTTTCAGATTTTTTACACTACCGGCGTCGAATTTTGCCGGCAAGGATGAATACTGACTGAAAGTTCCGTAATATTGATCGGATAGCTGTTTAGCTTGAGCAGCGACCTGAGCGTTGTAAATTTTTAACTTCGCTTGATAGTCTGTATACTGCTTTTGATAATCGGTAGAAGCTTTTTGTAGAGCTGCTTGGTCAGTCTGTTTGTTTTGATTGCTTAAGACTATTGCCAAAAACGAACCAAGCGTACCAATAGTTAATACGATAGCTATAATCCAAATACCAATTCTTTGCGATCGTGGGGTCGCCATAAAATTATTCCCTATCTTTCATTAACATATATTATAACAAAAATCACCGTTTTAATCCAGAAGCCGGATTGCCTTGTTGTATCAAATTATTGTAGCCTGAGTATTTTTTACTACTGAATTTGATATGGATTCAACAAAACGATTTACTTCATCACCGGTTAGTGTGTGGTCAATCGCGGTTAGTTTTATCCGTATAGTAATATTTTTCGTCTCACCGTCATTTGGTTTATAAATGTCAATCGGTGTTATTAACGCATCATATTTGTCAGAATCTAGAGCGTCATTCGCGGAATCAATTATTTTATCGTAAGTAACATTATCATCAACCTGGAAACAGACGTCTCGTTCGGATGAAGGATAGCGACTTAATGGTTTATAGCTTGGTTTTATTTTTTTGAAAATACTAAATAATATTGCCGAGTTAATCTCGAAACCGGTGCTATATTCAGGCAACTTAAATCCTCTGATGACTGATTTTTTGAATTCACCAACAACACCAATTAATTCGCCGGATGAATTGTCAATTACTTTGGCACTACGACGATATTCAAACGGTTTAATGAGTGCATTATCTAAATCTTTTTCAATCGGTTCGTAATGAATTTCGACACCCAATGAGTCGAATAAATAATCAGATATTCGTTTTGCCTGATAATACGCTGCAGAACTATGCTGACTTTTGTCCGCCAGAACCAAGGAAATCATTTCGGACTCAATTGGAACCTTTTCATCATTCAGACCGTCTTTTTTGGAATGAGTCTTATTAACCTCAAACAATGCAAAATTGTCAAAACCCTGTTTAATATTCGGATGAACTAGATCCAACAAACTTGGCATAATTGTTTGGCGATAGTATTGCAGATTCGGACTGAGAGAATTGACCAGTTTATACGAATTTTCAATATCCTGGCCGGCCTTTTCAAGAACATTACCGTGCACAAAACTATATGACAGAACCTCGTTTGCACCGGCACGAACCAATAATTTTCGTATTTTACTGCGAAACACATCAAATTCATTAGGCTCAACAGCCGTAAAATCACGATTTGGCAAAGTTAGTGTAATATTATCAAAACCATTCAATCGCCCAACCTCTTCAATAATATCCTCGGGTATATGAATATCGGCTCGCCAGTATGGTGCTTTGACCAAAAGCGTGTACGGAGCCTCGACGTCAATATTAAACTCGGCATGAATCATAGTATCGGTAATTTGCATCATATCAAAATTAGTTCCAAGCGTTTCATTTATTTGAATTTGCGGTACGCGAATTGTCAGGGTTTCGGTTTTGCCGGGATAAGTATCAGCCACTGCCGAAATGATTTTCGCACCAGCCCATTCATTCATTAAACGACTGGCTTCAAATAATACTGGGGCGGTTAAATCTGCCGGTTGGCCCTTCGTGAAGCGAGTAATTGCCTCGCTAAATACACCGTGACGCATTTGAGTTGCGCGTAAATTATACAGATTAAATGTAGCGCTTTCAATCACAATATTTTTCGTATTTTCATCGATTTCAGTATTAGCTCCGCCCATCGCCCCGGCCAATGCAACCGCAGTTTCGCCAGCAGAGATTACGATATCTTCGTTAGAAATTTTTATAGTTTTCCCGTCCAGTAGTCCCAATTCTTCGTTCCCGCGTCCAGCCCGAACGTGGATATCGGCTTTGCCGCCGCCAACTGCAACCAGCTTGTCATAATCAAATGCATGCAATGGTTGTCCGGTCAGCATCATTAAATAATTTGTTACGTCAACGACCGCACTGATTGGTCGTACGCCAACCCTTGCCAGGTATGTTTGAATTTTAGTCGGTGACTTTCTGTTGCCGGCTGCTTCGGACATCACAATCGCCATGTATCTGGATGACAGTTCAGGATCGTCAATAGCAACATTAATATCAACTTTGTTTGACTCGACTTTGCCAAAATCTGGCGAAATCTCGGCTAGCCACTCAGGCGTATGGAATGTCTTTCCGGAAATTGCCGCGACTTCGCGTGCAAAACCAACGATACCGAAACAATCAGGCCGATGAGTTAGAGATTTGTTTTCAATATCTAGTAAATAATCGTTAAGTTCATACAATTCGGCAAAGGACGAACCGGGCTTTGCATCATCTTCAATTTCCAGAATCCCCTCATGTTCGTCATATAAGTCCAATTCTCTGGCGCTGGCAATCATCCCGTTACTTGTTATGCCCATTAGTCTCCGAGTTCCCAGTCGAAACGGCTCTGCCTGCCCGTAAGTTTCCGGCACAATAGAATTCGGTGGTAGCCAAACAACCGACTGCTCTGCCCGTACATTCGGAGCCCCGCATACAACTTGAATATTACCCTTCTCATCGCGTTCAATATTTTCAGTTATACCACCGTCATCAATTTTGGTAACATTCAAGTGGTCGGAACCGTCCAGTTTTTCGACTTCTTTAATTCTTACTATTAAGGAATCCTTGTATTTTTCACCCAAATCAACAACATTTTCAATTTCAACCAATCTGGCGCCGATTAGTTTGACCAGTTCGTCAACAGGCATGTCAATGTCGGTAAATTTCTTAAGCCAGTTCAGTGAAATTATCATACGAATTCCCTTAAAAATTGCAGTTTACCTGATTCAAAGTGTCTAATATCTTCAATGCCGTATTTTAACATTACTAAACGTTCGATTCCCCCACCCCAAGCAAAACCACGGTATTTTTTCGAATCTATTCCAGCAGACGAAAGGACGTTTGGATGAATCATACCGCACCCCAGCATTTCGAGCCATTCTTTGTCTTTTGAATTTCCACCCAAGGACTCCGGTTTTTCAATCGCAAATTCTAAACCCGGTTCGACAAATGGGAAATAGCTTGGTTGGGTTCTAATGTTTATACTTTGTTTGTAATATACTTCAAAGAAACTGCGCAAGGTTCCCAGCATCTGACCTAATGTTGCAGTTTCACTGACAAACACACCCTCAAATTGATGAAATGTATGTTCATGTGTAGCATCTAAGTCTTCATTGCGAAAACATCTGCCAATAGCAACAACACCAATTTGACCACCCGCCTCCAACTTTTTCTTACCACCAAGCAGGATTCTATTTTGCATAGTACTTGTATGGGCTGGGGCAATGTAACCTTCGTCAGTCCTAAATGTATCATAACCGTCACGTGCCGGATGATTATCCGGAAAATTCAGGGTACTAAACATATGATAATCGTCGTCAATCTGACGCGATTCAATTACGTCAAATCCCATATGGGTAAAAATATCCGATACATTTTCAATTTCAGTCGTCAGTGGATGCTGAGACCCGTTATCGGCAGGAAGCAAACTTTGCGGTTCGCTATTAACATCCCACGGAGCCGTAATATCCAGCGTTTCAACAGTGGAACTTTCCAGTTCGGACTCACGGGCAATTGCTGCTGACTCTAACGCTATCTTTAATTCATTAATTCTTTTGCCATAGTTACCGCGCTCTTCCGGAGGCAAGGTTTTTATTACACTATATAATTGTCTTAGTTCAGGCGCCTTCAATATATCCCGCGGAGAATCACTGCCGTCTATTTGTGTTAGTAGCCGATGGCTTATTTCCTCAATGTTTTGCATAATAAGTCTTTCTTATCTTATCGTGTCATACTGATTACCGTCAACCATATAATGACAGCGATAAATATAACGAATATTGTCACCCAAACCCATGCCAGACTTGTTGTTTTTTTCAAGCTTGTAACATATTGTGAGTCATCAACACCATCAGGTCTTTCGGCAGCCTTTAACGAGTTATCCCTGGCTTTGCGCTGTAATTCCGCCGCAACTTGTTTTTGTAATTCTGAACGTTCGTCATCTTGTCTAATAAATAGTGCCATGTAATTAGTATACCACTTGTGTTTCTTTCATTTACTATGTGATATACTATGTTCATATTTCACTTAAGGAGGGAAGAATCTATGGCACAGAATAAAGCCATTTCGTCGACCAAAAAATCGGCATCAAAAGCTAGTTCGTCAGCTTCAAATACAAACAGTTCATTGTCATCAAACTACGATTCGGTTCGTAGAATATTAAAAGAAATGCCCCTTATCGGCGCCTTGGTCGCTGAATTTATCGGCGCATTCCTAATTACAGTTGCATTTATCGAAATGCAGGGCAGTCCACTATTCGTTGCATTCGCACTGGGTGGTATCTTCCTGATTATCGGTGGTGTTTCGGGTGCACATGTTAATCCAGCCGTTACTATCGGTGCTTGGGTAACACGCAAGATGAACTGGGTTTACGCCCTAGGATACATCGTCGCACAACTTTTGGGCGCAACGGTCGCTTATTTGGTACTAAATACATTCCTACATGCAGCTCCATCAGTTGCTTCTGCTGCAGCACCAACGCTATTGCACGCTGCAACAATCGTTAAAGACAAAGAATGGTACATCTTCTTTACCGAGTTGCTTGGAACGGCAATATTAACCCTAGGTGTTGCAACTGCAATTAGGAACAAGAAAAACCGAATCGTCGGCGCTTTTGCGGCCGCATTCGCAATTTCACTTGCACTTTACGTTGCATTGACACTGAATACAAGTCTGTTGCAAGGTGCAAATGAATCTAACGTCATCTTGACATTCCTAAACCCAGCAATCGCATTTGCTGCTAATGGATTGTCATGGAACACATGGCCACTAGTTATCTACGTACTAGCACCATTCCTAGGTGGTATTGCAGGTTTTGCTATCCAAGATTTCTTGCACAGCCAAGACAAAGACTCTTGTGACTGCGATGATTGTAAATAACAAATAGAACAAAATATATCTAAGTAAAACAAAAGATAATCCCCGCCAGCAAGGCGGGGATTATCTATATCTGACTAGAATATGGTATCCTCATTACATGATAAATATCTATCTCGCCAGACATGGACAAAGTCTAGATAACTATAACGGGATTCTAAACGGGCACAGAGACAAGCCTTTAACAAAGAAGGGTGTCGAACAGGCAACAGAAGTCGCTAACATGATCAAAAATGCCAAACTTTCATTTGATTACGTATACTCATCACCCCTGAAAAGAGCTCTTGTAACTGCAGAGATAATCTCTGAAATATCCGAAAATCCAAAGCCAATTACACTTCCCCTACTCATTGAACGAGATTTCGGTGATATGACGGGCGTGAAACTGTCTCGAATTGAAGAGTTATGTTCGCCAGAAATAATAAAAACTGAAAGGATAGTGTATTTTCTAAGTCCGAAAAATGCTGAAACTTTTCCTCAGCTTTTATTGCGCGCAAAAAAATTGTTAGAATTCATTAATAAGAAACATAAAAAAGGCAGTATTTTATTATTAACTCATGGAGATTTTGGAAAAATGATATATGCAGCATATTATAATCTTGACTGGAAAAAAACATTGACGATGTTTGAGTTTGGCAACTCGGATTTATTGTTACTTTCAAAAGACTCAAAGCCCAATAAGACGCATGTTTTCAAAATAGCGCAATATAACAGCTAATAAGAACTGTTCTTTATTATTCCTCGTCTCGGGGTTTATCAAGTAATAGTGGATCAACGCCTGTTTCGGCACCGGCAATCTTTATTACGTCTTTGTCGACTTTGCCTAGCTCTTTATGTGCATCATTATAGTGTCCAACTGTCGTACCAAGTGATTTGCCAAGCTTTTGCATATAATCATCAAATCGGCCGATGTGCTGGCCCAGTTTACCAACGCGGATTTGGATATCTTTGGCCTGTTCTTCGATTTGCAAACTTCGTAAGCCCTGCAGCACGGTTTGCAGATAAGCCATAAAACTGGTTGGGCTGACAATGATTACCTTTTTGTCGCGAAAGGCGTATTCAATTAAATCGCGAGCACTTGATCCGGTACCGACATCGCCAATTAATAAATCATAGTAAAGTGATTCACTGGGAATAAACATGAACGCAAAGTCCATCGTCTTTTCGCTTGGTCTAATATATTTGCTGGTTTCGTCAATGCGATTCTTTAAATCGGCCCGAACACGCGCCAATAGCTTTTCGCGTTCTGGTTTTTTGTCCTCGCCGACCATGCGGTTGTAATTTTCTAAACTGAATTTACTATCAATCGGCAAAATTTGTCCTCTGTCCAAAAAGACAACGGCATCAACAATTTCACCGTCTTTGAATTTGTACTGCATTTGGTAATTTTTCGACGGCAAGATATTGTCAAGAACTGATTCCAGGTAATATTCACCAAAAACTCCGCGTTGTTTTGGGTTTTGCAGTACGTTTTGCAGAGTTTTTAATTCATCTGCCACGTCAACCACGCGCCGATTGGTTTCGTCCAGTTTTGCCAACCTTTGCGTAACGTCAGATACCAGTTTTGCACTTTCTGATAGTTGTTTTTGCATCGAAGCCTGCATGGTTGTACTGTTGCGCTCTAATTTATCCCCGACCACCTGCTGAAGATTATTGATACCACGAGATAGTTCAGTCAAATCACTTTTTATAAGCGATACGCCATTGGAGTCCTTTTGGTCACTTAGACGCTGGTTAATAATATAAATAATTACACCAAACCCAATAATAACCACAAAAAGAACTATGTATAGAATCACCTGATCCATACGATGTATTATAACACTAAAGGGTTATGGTTAGACGGACGATAATTATAATGATGACGGTGACAATTAAAACCGGGGCTATTTTTTTGTATCTGGTTAACCATGAAAACAGCAGGTATGCTAAACAGTAAATCAAAACACTCCAAACCAGGACTTCAAACCAACCCAGACCATCAGTTAATTTTGATAGACCCCACAACGACACGGCTGACGCAACCGCAACCAAAAGCGGTCTGGCCATCCCCAAATTTAACATTACTATTATCCCGACAGTGGCGACCAAAATTGTCGCGATGTCGCCGGCGGCACTGACTAAACCGATAAATCTGGATAAATATACCGTCAACCCGCAATATAGGACACCTAGAATTGCCCCGATTAATAAAATATGCCAAACAGAATTCGATTTGCTGATTGGTTGTGAGATTACTTCACTATCGATTATTTTTGCCATACTGACCTCCGTATATTAAATATTATACAGTTTTATTGCCAGACTGACAAAAAATATATTAAACAAAAAACTTATTCTTTTGAATTCAGGTACCAAAGCGCGCCAAACAGTGCAAAAATAACTCCACCGATAACGTCTAGCGGCGTATGAACCAGTGCCAGAATTCGGCCGATGCCGACAACAACAACCAATATTGCCAAAATCCAAGTCAAAACTTTTTGTTTGGTTTCAAACCAAACCGCACAAGTAATCGCCGTAGCGAATAGCACATGGTCAGACGGAAAACCGCCGTTGCCTAAATATGACGCTCCAGCGGCTTTGCCAATCAATTCAAATGGTCGCAGAGTTTCGGGTTGATATATTGAACCAACCAATTTTGCTAGTAAATATGCTGTCAACCCGGCAACTAAAATCCTGCAATATGCCTTGAACCGCTTGCCTTTTGGAATCTTAAAAATTAACGCATATGCCCCAATCAAAACGATTAATATTAACACGTAGTCGGCTGCTGCTTTAACCAAAAAATCATAAATCATGAATCTAGATTAACATAAATAATTTGCCCATGATACAATTACAATTATGAATATATACGTAGACGGAAGATGGGTCCGGACGGATTATCACGATGGTATTAGTCGTTACACATCAGGTGTTGTCCAAGGGTTCCTAGACAACAAAATTTCAATTAAAGTTCTTATTTATACCAAAGACCAGCTTCGACTTCTGCCAGCTGATACGCCTTATGTCATCGTCAATTATCCGATTTCTTTCAAAGAATTGCTTCTTCCCCGCAAGCTTAATCGTATGGGTGCCGATTTGGTTTATAGCCCATTACAGGTGATGGGTTTTTGGGGTCGGAAATATAAATTGATTTTGACTCTACAAGATATCATTTATTATCGTCACCCGAAACCACCGACCGGTTTACCCGCATATATACGCGTGATTTGGAGATTATTCCATATGGTCAAATGGCCACAAAGGCTTCTTTTGAATAGGGCCGACTATGTAGGAACGGTCAGTAAAACATCTAAAAAATTTATTGAACAAATGAAGTTAACAAAACGGAAAATAGTTGTCGTGTATAATGCTTCAAGCCTGGACCTCCCAAAAACTAACAAGGGGGTGGTAAAAACGAAAAACATTATATACATGGGGTCTTTTATGCCATACAAAAATACGGAAGTATTGATTAAGGGTATGGAATATTTACCACCAGAATACACTTTGCATTTACTAACCAGGATTTCTGATGAGCGCAAGGCAGAATTAGAAAAATTAATTAAACCAAACACAAAAGTTGTTTTTCATAATGGCACATCTGACGAGGAATATATCAAACTACTCCAAGGTGCTTTGTGTTTAGCAACCGGATCAACCGAAGAAGGTTTTGGTCTTCCAATTGTTGAGGCACAAACCCTAGGAACTCCCGTGGTTTGTACAGACATGGAGATTTTTCATGAAGTTGCCGGTAATGGCGCTTTATTTTTCGATCCGACCTTACCTAAGCAATTTGCCGATAAGGTATTAAAGCTTAATGACCAGCAATTTCAAAATGAGCTGATACAAAGGGGTTACAAACAAGCAGAAAACTTCACTTGGAAACGGTCGGCACAAGCCCTGTATGATATCTGCCAAAAACTTGTTGACAATCGTTTATAACATTAGTAGTCATTCCTTTTGACAAATAGTATTTTGTATGTTAATGTAGTCTTCAATCAAGGAGATCGGAAATGGCAACTCAAGGAGTTGGCGAAACGACTGGTTATATTAACGCTGGCGGAAGAGGCACAAGACTTAATTCTATTTTCCCTGCCAGCTGTGAATATGGAGTACCAAAAGCACTCCTTGAATTAGGAGACCCTCCGGTTAAGTTAATCGATCACCATATTTCGGATATGGCCTCTACAGCTTTGAGGAATATAATCGTTGGATCTGGCGATGTTGCCCCGGTATATGAATACGCCAGTCAAAGGTATGCATCAATACCAGGAATAGACATTGTCTCCACGCAAAAACAGCATGGTACGGCGGGCGATCTTGTGGTTGCACATGACGAGTTTCCGAAGAAATTCGGTAAGCATATTTTGATTAAGAACGTTGATACGTTTTTAGATATCGATGATAGTAAGTTTATAGGCTTTCATGAATCGACAGGCAACCCACTAAGTATTGCTTTGACAAGTCGAAGCGACGTACCAAATAAGGGAGCATATAGGATTAATCATACCGGTAAGGTTATTTACTGTGCAGAGGTAACACCTATATTTAACAATCAAAACGGGGATGGCAATAATTGCAAAGAGATGAGTAGTACTGGTGCCATCGTGCTTGACACGGAGTTACTTGATGAAATCAGATGGTCGCCCGAAGACGGACAATTATCATTATATAAAGACGTAGTAGGTTATGTACTTGCTAGATATGCTGTTTCTATGTATGATAATGCCGAAAGATTCTTTCGGGACGTTGGCACAGTATCGGCATGGAGACGTTCGGAACAATCACAGGAAATAGAAGAGCATATAAACAGGACCGACTTGGCGTATTTGATCTCTCAAAGGAGAAAAAGTTGAAAATATCAAAATGGAAAGAACTTTCTCGGGAATTAGCCTTCAAGAAATACTCGAGGGCCATAGACAAAGTCATCTTTAAAATGCCAGATGGCTCTACTTCTGATTTTTATGTAAAAGCTGAATCTCCTACGGCCTGCATACTTGGCCTGACAGAAAAAGATGAAGTTATTACAGTCCGTCAATTTCGACCAGGACCCAAAAAAATTCTAAACGAATTACCGGGAGGCTTTATTGATCATGGCGAAGATGCCATTCAGGCAATAAAACGAGAATTCCTTGAAGAGACTGGCTACAAGGGCGATATTGAATTTGTCGGTGAATGTCTTGATGATGCGTATTCAACAATGGTGCGTTCATGTTACATAGCAAAAAATTGCATTAAAATAGCCGAGCCACAAAACACGCAGACAGAGTATACCGAGGTTGAATTACTGAGTCTTGTTGATTTTAGGAAGCTGCTTCGCAGTGGAATGATGACCGATATTGAAGTCGGCTATCTTTGCCTTGACTACTTAAATAAATTATAACGACTTAAAAACTACTATGTTAGTCGACTATTTTTAAAGCTTTCAACTAGCTCGCTGTGAGCAGTGCTATTAGATGACGCAACCCAGCCTTCCGTGTGATTGAAAAAACCAATATCAAACGACAAGTCCTGACCATCGCATGATGTAATACAGCCTCCAATCTCTGACAATAATAATGGAGCGGCGGCGTAGTCCCAAATCGCGGCAGATTGGTTTGTTTGAGGAATATATACGGCCATTTCAACGTCACCCCTAAGGATTGCGCATATTTTTGGCGTTAGTGCCGGCACGGGATGCGCATTATACCCGATGTCAGATATTTTTTTTGATAAGTGAGGGTGTTTTATTTGACGTGGACTGACTGCGATTTTATTGTTCATCGTTTGTTTTTTGCGAACGTATTGTTGTCCGTTCAGTTTAACCCCCTGCCCCTTTACGGCTAGAAATTTTTCGCCACGATCGGGTAAATATATTGATGAAATAATTGGTTTTTGAAGATGAATAATAGATATCGAAATTCCCCACTCGCTTCCGCCACCAAAAAACTCTTTTGTTCCGTCAATCGGATCAACGATCGCATATAATGGCGACTCCCCGATTGACGAAAATTCGGACAATTCTTCACCAAATATTGGCATTCTATTTCCTAGTATCGAAATTATTAATCTTTCAATAGCAAAGTCCAGTGATGTAACAACATCAGCTTGGCCGTTTTGGTTAATTTTTTTACGATACTTTTTTGGACCGGAACGCCATTTTTTTAATAATTGATCGGATTGTTCATGGATTTTATGTATGTCCCTACATAATACATCTATTAATGGCTGGTCAATGCCGCTAATTTGAGACATTCGTAACTGCCCATTTTTTTAATGATTTATTTACTATAGTACAAGCGTCCTCTGCTGTTATTTCTTTGGGGTTTGACGGGATATTGCTGCTTTCCATTGCATCTTTTGCTATTGTTTCTATTGGTAGCTTTTTGGATTTCAATGAATCTGCTATCAACAAGCTAATACCAGTCTTGTCGCAATATTCTGTTATCCACTCGTTAAATTTCGCAAGACTACTAAACCCCATTATTTCCAAAGCTTCGTCCAGTTGATTACTGCATGCGTCTTGGTTGAATTTCAAAGATTCTTCTAAAAAGAATGTGACGCAGATACCATGATGCATATTCGTATACGCTCCTAATGGATGAGATAGGGCGTGGGCTATCGTCAGCCCGGTCCGTGGGTACAACAGCCTGGCGGCAAATGCATTATTTTGCATTTCTAGAAACGCTGATTTTGTCCTTTTGTATGCGGCGTTTTCCATTTGCAACCTAATACCGTAAAGCAGACCACGACAAGAACTCCTAGTCACATTGTCTGAAAATTTTGAAATGAATGATTCGATAATATGGACCAGTGCATCTATCGCACTAGCGGCAAGGATGCTAACGGGCAAACTTTTAATTAATAACGGGTCAAGAATTACAAGTTTCGGTATAAAATTATCATTTTCAATACCACGTTTCTTCATTACAGAGTGATCCGCAATAACTGCAAAAGGGCTACCCTCTGACCCAGTCCCGCAAGTAGATGGAGCTGCGATAAATGGGACTAGGCGTCCGTGTCCCTTTTTGCCAGCCAGATAATCTTCGATTACACCGCCATTTTCCCCGACAAGCATAGTTGCTTTTGCCAAATCAATAGCGCTACCGCCTCCTATCGCCACGGTGATGTCAGGTTTAAAATATCTATAAGTCCGGCTAGCGGCGTTGACTTGCTTTGTCGTGGGATTTGTACCAAAATCAGAAAAGATAACCAAATCAAAATTACTTATCTGTCTGCAGACTTTTTTAATATAACTATTTGAATCACGTAGTCCCGGATCTAACACTAAAAAGACTCTCTTTGCTTGAAAATTTGTTAAATATTCCGACAGATTAAGCAGGCCGCCCTCTAGCGCACACATATGAGTCGGTATATTATATCTTCTGCAGTCTTTCATTTGTTCAGCCTTTTAATTAATGATACAATCGTGTTCTTAATGTCAGTTGCCTTATCCCTACTGCTTGATTCACAATATATCCTGAGGATATCTTCAGTCCCCGAGATGCGAATACTTATCCAATCATTATTTATAAACGTGATTTTTAAACCGTCCATATGATCAACAGACTTTATTTTGCCAATTTTTTGAAATTCATTTTCTTTGTTAATTATCTTTTGAAAAAGTACTTTTCTATCCAGGGATGTCTTGTAGTTAAACCTGCAAAAGCCAGAGCTTCCGGTAATCTGTTCGACTTCCTTGTATAATTTAGCGATACCGACTTTAGCGTTGGCTTCTAATAATAAAAGAGCAGCGAATGTAGCGTCTCTTTCGGGCAAGAAAAGTCCAAAACCGATACCTCCGTTCTCTTCAGCTGCCAACAGCACATTGCCACCAAGCATATCTTTTAGAGCATTATTAAACCCGACCTTGATAGTTTTATAGGTTAGCCCGATATCTTCGCAGACCATGCGTGTTTTACGACCCAGCGTAGATGATCCCAATACTAATCCCTTTATTCCCTTATACTTTGCCAAATATAGTACAAGTAGGGCCGCTAAATCATGTGGTGACAGATAGCCAATCCTCGGTACGCACGCCACTATTCTATCGCCATCACCATCGTGCGCAAATCCAATGTCGTATTGTCCTTTTTTAACAAGACCTTGGAGTACCGTAGTGCTTTCGTATTTGGGTTCTGGATTTATCCCACCAAAATATGGATCGACGTTGATATGTAAATAATCAACCTGGATATTTGTCTGGATTAATATTCTTGAAAGTAAATTCCTCGTGGTCCCATGCATCGAGTCGACAATTACCTTTTTATTGTTGTTTTCCAGTTCACTTAGGGTAATAATTCTTTCGATTTTATTTATATAGGGAGGTATAGGGTCTAGATATTCTATTTTTGAAAAAGCTGGGACTTTCTTTAAATCATGTTTAATATTACACTCGATATTCCGTATCACTTCTTTGTCAGCTGCACCGCCATAATTCATCCTAATTTTTATACCGTTATATATTGGTGGATTATGGGACGCTGTTATATTTATCCCGAGTGGCGCATCAAGATAATTCGTAGCAAAGCTTAGCAAAGGGGTTGTCGAATAATCCGACAACATATAACAAGCGATGCCATTATCGTTCAACAACGCGGCTGCATAGTTTGCAAAGTTTTTACTCATAAAGCGAGTATCGTATCCTAATACGATTTTTTTGTCTAAATTATGTTTAAGAACATAGGACGAAATAGCATTTATTAATTCATAAACGCTTTTGTAGGTGAAGTCCTTTGCAATGACTCCTCGCCAACCATCAGATGTTGAGTTAAAACTAAAATCAGTAGACATACATCCCTCTGTTTGTTCTGTACATTTTACTGACTGTGTTATACCATGACTCATTAGTTTTTGCAACACATGGAAGTTCTGGTTATATATAGATGTTCCAAAAGATGCGTAAAATGATAATCTGCAGACGTGCACGTTTATTCTTGGTATAATGAAATGTAAGTTAAATTCAAAGGTGAGGTTAAATCGGGTTAGTTGATGTTTAGAAAGAAAACTGAAAATTTTCGTGCGGATCCAAGCAGATTACCAGAATTTGAATATTTGGGTAACGAAACTATTTATTTGGACAGCTCATGCCAAAGTCCCAGACCACAACCCGTAATCGATTCGTTGACGAACTATTATCAGAATTATAACGCCTGTGGCGGACGGGTTAAATATCAGTGGGGCCAAAAGGTTGATGCAGAAGTCGAAGCTACGCGTGAACTAGTGATTGATTATTTGGGGCTACCTGCCAAAGAATATGTTTGTTCATTTACGTTAAATACGACCTATGGTCTGAATCTGATTATGACACAACTGCCCGCTGGCATGTTTGATAGTGTCGTGGTCAGCGAAATTGAACATAACTCGGTATTTTTGCCGACAATTAATCTGGCTAAACGTCTGAGTATCGAAAGAAAAATCCTAAAACGTAGCGATAATGGCAGTTTGATTTATAAAACAGATGAACTGAAAAAATCGATAGTCGTACTAAATTCAACTTCTAATATTGACGGTCGGCTACTGTTAAACGTAAAACAAGTTGTCAAAGATACGCACGAAGCTGGCGGCATAGTCATAATCGACGCCGCCCAAACAATGGCTCACTATCATGATTTACTAGTTGGATGTAATGCTGATGCGATTTGTTTCTCGGCCCACAAGATGTATGCGGCTAGCCTGGGTGTTGTTGTGATAAAAAAAGATCTGCTGAAAAAGCTGAATATTGGTTTTCTGGGCGGCGGGATGGTCACGGCTGTCAGCGAACACGGATATACTATGTACCCTGATGATTTTGCCAGCTGGCTAGAACCCGGATTGCAATCATATGGCGAAATAATCAGTTTAAAACGCGCAATCGAGTGGCTGAAAACCGTAAGGCCTGCTGGCCAAAAACCATCGGAATATGTATCGAGGCTTTCAAACATGTTGTTTGACGGCCTAGCTGAAATCCCCGGGCTTTCCATTATTAACAAATCGCCATCGTCAGTCATCAGTGTATATTCCACAAATATCGACGCCCACCGTTTGGCTACGTTTTTATCAACGTCAGGTATTATGGTGCGCAGCGGATATTTTTGCTGCCATTATTATTTACTTGAAATCCTTAAAATGCCGCCACTTTTGCGATTTTCAATCGGGCTGCACACGACAATTGACGACATAGATAAAACGATTGAAATAATGAATAAATTCACGAAAGGTTAATAAAAATATATGTTTTGTATCGCCGCGTTTATTGTTCTTGCCATAATTAGTATCTTTTCTGCCCGGTATCGAAAATTGGCCGCAAAAGCCTGGAGTTGCACAGCCAGACGTGTCACCTTGCGACCTTGCGATACTTCGTTTAAAGAAGAAACAAAAAACAAATTACTTAGTCATGTAGCCAAACGAACTCCACGACTGGTTAAAACTGCCGATATCGGCATTGAAGTCGCCTCGTTTTTGTTGGTTATTTTGACAATTTGGAGTTTATTCGTGGCACTCGAGGCTGGTTTAAATCTATTCGTTTGGGGTACCTGCAGCCCATCGAACGCATCGTCTTGTAGTCTTAGTAGCGAATCATGCTCGATAAATACAGTCGACAAAAACCTATGGCAATTAACAGCCGAGGGTAAACCGCTGGATTGGTTTGTTAACCAGGCTAACAATTTAGGTAACACGATTTCGAACATTCCGACCAGGTTGCAAACTTGGGATGCCACCAAATACCTGCCTCAAAACGCCACTTATTTTAATAAATTTGACAGCGCAAAACCGACGGCACTGGAAGTTGTCGATCCAGGCTGTATAGTCTGCCAGCATCTATTCAAAAACATCAAGTCCGCCGGCTTTGAAAACAAATACAATTTGACTTACATCGCCTACCCTATCAAAAACCCCGACGTCCCGGGTAAATATAAATTCGTCAACTCGTACACCGTAACAAAATATCTGGAAGCCATCAAAATCAATCCTCTTGCTGGCCTAAAAACACCGGCAGACTGGCAAGTTTTAGAAAATATTTATACCGGCAGTGACAGCAATGGTACGTCATACCAAATCAAGATAAATACGATGCTGGACAGCAATCAAACCCGCGATTTGATTTTGGGTTGGCTGAAGGATATTGGCTACAGCCAGGTCCAACTAGACCAGATTAACACCGACGCCAATAGCCAAAAAATTGCAAATATTATCAAACAAAATCAAGATATCGTTAATAACAAAATCAAGACAGTTAAAATACCTACTCTTATCTTTAGTGGCCGTCAACATAACGGTTTGGTAAATACAAGCGACCTGCATTAAATTAAGCGATTATTCAGATAGTTTGCGCTAAAATATCTTCGTAAAAGGAGGGCAAGCTATGCCAAAAGAAGAAAAAGAAATCAAAGATATGTCACCCGTCGGAGCCGACGACAGCAAACCCAAAGATACCACTGTCTACGAACAAGACAGATGGTATCCACGCAGGTCAGGCAGACCTTGGATTATTGGCGCAATAGTTATTTTAATTATTTTAATCCTGGTGCTTATCGGTAGCATGTTCAGGCTTTCGGATTTACGGCAGGGTTCTATGAATCGTGGCCAGACATTTACTTCGTTTAACCACGGAGGCAGCATGCCACGCATGAATAGTAGCTTCTTTTTCTCGTCCAGCGATTCAAACGGCACAACCACCAGTAGTACTAATGTCGTTTCGGGTGTTGTGACAGCTGTAAATGGTAGTAGTTTTGATGTCGGCGGCGGTGGTGCAAAAACCACGATTAGCACAAATGGCAGCACGACCTGGAATACGACAGATAAAAAAGTATCGGTTAATGACAGCGTACTTGTCTACGGAACAGTTTCGGGCAGCACTTTGACAGCAACCAGTGTCCAAATCACAAATTTTTAGTTAACTAGTTTATTATATTGTTCTTGCCCGTCGCAACCTGATTAGTATTGCGATTGAAACGGTAATTCCCAAGGCTATCCAGATTAAACGGAATACTCCGCCGGCCAAGTCGGTGCCTAGGAATAATGCGTGAAAAAACACGAAAACGAACACCAAATAAGATAACAAATGGGTCAATTTCCAAAAATTTGGCTTTTTATCTATCCAAATCAGTGAAATAATCGTTATCACGGCTACCAAATAAAATGCCAAAACACCCAATGACACATATAGTGATCCGAAGTTAATCCCCAAAATAGTCACCGGTTTATAGCTAGATGACCAAGGAACTAAAAGGTTTATCAGATTAAACGGAACAAAGTGATCAATCAGCAACCCGCCCATATGTAATAAAATCGATATACCAAAGACAATTCCCAAGGCTCGATGCGACGCCCAAGCTGTAATTGGCTCTAGGAATTTAAAGGTATGCCCGGTTATAAACCCCACTCCCGAAAGCATCAAAATCACCAGTGAAACCGCAGCTACAATCCCCGAACCACGAACAACATACCATGGCCAACTATCAATGGTCCTGGTTAATACTTCTTGGGCCAGTGTCAAACCAGTCACTATAACGTCTCTTTCGATTTTTTTATCCTTGGGCCGAATTTTACTTCGAATGCAATCCCGTTTTTATCAATACACTGCAACAGAGCTGAATTTATGCCATGTTTTTTTAAAAAATCTGGTGCTTTTTTGGACCCCAATATAACTGCACAAGAAGCAAGCACGTCAGCCCTAGTCGCATTGTCAGCACAAACTGTCGCCAACCGAACATCAGTTTCTGCAGGCTTTAAGGTCAGAGGATCAATAATATGATGCCAGGTTTTATCCGAATACTGATTTTTTCGTCTGAAAGTACCGGACGTTGCAGCTGCTGAATACTTGATTGGGCAATCAATAGTCCAATCGGACTTTTCGTCCAAATTATTGGCGCTTTGGATATTTAACGACAAATTGTTGCCATTCGCATCACGGCCACTGGTCGCAACGTCTCCCCCTAGCGACATCCAATATCCATTTATATCCAACTTGTCCAATGTTTTACGCAACTGATCCGCTAAATAGCCCTTACCGATGCCACCCATATCTATAGCTGTCCCGTATGGAATCGTAGCCCAATCGTCACCGATTTCGAGCTTGTCAATCTCGACCAATCGACCATCAGAATAGTCGATTTTTACGTCGTTTTCAAAACCCTTTACGGCAGACTTCATATAGCCGGCTTTTTGCAGCAAAGGCAGAACAAATGGGTTAAATATTCCGCCGGTTTCAACTGAAAGTGTTTTCGATTGAGTTAATAGGTCTTTAAATTCGGGCGTTATGTTTGTTCTGATACCCTGCAGGCGATTGAAAATAGTCAGTTCGCTTTTTGGTATGAAGCGGCTGAATTGTCTTTCAAAAATAAAAACTTGTCGCCAAAGTCCATCGAAAATTTTATTGACATCGGTAGTGGGCATATCGGTTATCATGGCAATCGTAACATTGCCACCAAGTGCTAGTTTGGTTTGGGATAATTCCCTTAGACGCATGTGGTTATCCCGCTTTGAGATGTAGTACAAACAGGCGTTGACTTGGTCGTTGAAGATGGCGCAGAGGTGGTTGTCTGAGTTGATGATGCCGGTGTCGACTGATTCGATGATGAATTGTTAATCAATCCATCCAATTCATCCTGCCGTCTGTTGGTCGTATCCGTATCATTCTGGTTGGACGAATTAAAAAGTGAACTGACCGGCAAATTTGCAAACAAATCGCTTATCATGACTGTGGCAATGGTCAATACTACACCGATGGCACCCAAGATATATACTTTGCGCGACCAAAAAAGAACATTTCCTTTTTTCCGCCCTACTCCTTTTCCAAAGGCCTCGGTCATAACTTTGTCTTCGGACACACCTTTTTCATAAAGTATGCCGGTCATTGCGTTCATAAAAGACGTCGGACCACAGATAAAAAACGTCTTATCGTTATATAATCCGCCAACCGACTGCTGAATCACATCCGGTGTTATTCTGCCAGTTATTACTTTTTGGTTACTTAGTTTGTTAATCGGTCCGCCAGAAATTGCAAAAATAATCCTAAAGTGCTGACTGAGTTTTTCGATATCAATCAGCGTTTGGACAAACGGTATATCGTTTTGGTTATTACAGCTGTAAATCAGTGTAATATCGTTCGTTAGTTTGTTATTGGTTGCATATTGAATCATGCTCATAAACGGTGTAATGCCGATTCCGCCCGCGATTAGCACCATCTTTTTATCGCGTTTTTCGTCAAATATAAAGCCGCCAAACGGACCGGCAACCGTCACTTCGTCACCCGCCATTAAGCTAGCCGCGGCATTTGTAAACCGTCCTTTTTTGCGAATACTACACTGTATTATCCCATGACTGGATGGTGCATTTACGATTGAAAAGCTCCTAGATGGCGTCGGACGACCGTTTTTTTTAAAACTTATTACAGCATATTGACCGGGTTGAAAAGTCAGTGGCTGCGTCGTCGGTCCCGGTTTAAGCGTCAACAGTAGTGTCGAAGAGGTTATAAGCCGATTTTCGATGACAAAATACTTATTCATTTAGAATTAATATACCAATATATCCTGTTATTTAGCTGATAATAACAATAAGACCGGTCAAATCGTCCAGCTAATTCATCAGTTCTGATTCGATAAAGTAATCGCTTGGTTTATCAACTGATTGAGTCTGGTTATATCCAGAAAACTCAAACGTTCCAGTAACAGACCCGTCAGTAGTTGTTCCGGTAAATTCAATTTTGATAATTTGTTTGGTGTCGATATTTACCCAGACAGTTAACGACTTAACTTGGTCGCCACTTTTACTGCCCACCTTGAAGTAACTTACATCTCCGGCAATTGCGTCTGCTACTTTTGCATACTGACCTTTGTCATATGACAACGAATATTTATACGCATCAACTCCAGCAGTATTGACTTTCGAACTTTCGTCAATCGTATACATCGATTTATCTTGCAATAACTTAACAACATCTGCACGTTGCGTATCGTTCAGATTTGCAAATGGTGTAGGTAAAATACTTGATAAAAATTCCAATGGCGTATTGGCGAATGACGCAAATTGATCACTTGCGCGAACCTTAATCCAATTATCTTGAATTTTTGTTTCTATACTACTGAAGCTCGTCGCTAGTTCCGGACTGGTTGTTGAAAATTTACTGTATTTGACGTAACTGCTGTCACCAATTTTTATCACATCGCCACCTATGGTCATCGGTGATGTACTACCACTGACGTCCATTGTAAAGCTACCCTTGGCATTAAGATTCTTTTGACTATTCATATCCATGTACATTTTGGAACTGATGTTCGCCAGGCTACCATCCTTACTTGTCATTGATAAAGTCTGATTTACTGTCACCGATTTTGTCTGAAGCATTTTGTCGTTCATATCTTTAAAAACAGATTCGGCACTTGGTGTTCCAAAAACCATAACAAAAACAACCAAAAATACAATTACTGCAACAACTCCAATGATCCATTTATTTCGTTTACTGATTGTTCCTTTTTTGACTGACTTCGCCATATCAATTCCCCTTATATTAATTAAGTTAATGATACCACTTTTTTTAATCAAATTTCAATTTAATAAATCGAAAAATAACATAATGATAAATTACGAAATATATTTAATTTGTTATTCTCATAATATTAGTATACAATTTACGACTATTTATCGGCAATTTCTAAAAATAAGTTCAAAATTGCAGGAATTTGTTTGTACTGTGGGTTGCGTTTGTTATTAAAATGGTTCATATTATGCAGAACAACCGTTTTAGCCTTCAAATTCTGTTCGAATAACTTTTCGTTTGTCAAAGGTACAAATATATCATTATCTGAAAATATAGCAATAAAATTATTCGTATGAGTCCGAACTTTTTCAAAATCAATTGAATTGTTTATCCATGGCCAGCACATTAAAACTTCGTCTGGTTTTTCAACCCCAGTCAGATGAAGAAACCCCGCCACAAAAACCGCTCCGCCAACCTTGATATTCGACGGTAGTGCTTCCAGATATCTCAGTATCGCCTGACATCCAATACTGTGACCCACAAAATAGGTTTGTTCGTCAGCATCACCTACAGCATTTGCCAGATAAGGTACCCACTTTTCTATTACAGGATATTCTGTATCGGGCATTTGCAACAAAGATACCTGAAACCCACGATTTTCCAACTCATTCTTTAACCAGGGGAACCAAACCTCATCCGGATGACCCTGCCAGCCATGAACGACAAATATTCTTTTCATTAATTAATAGTACCAGATTTACCAAATATCTTGTTTTTTGACAGACATTAACTCAGCTGCCAGATATTGGAATATGAAAAACAAAATACTGAAACACGCTAACAGACCGCCGATATATATTGAAATATATAGATCAACTATCGGCTTTTCAATAAATTGTGATGCAAACACAAAAATAATTGGAGCCAATACTAAAATAATCTTCATAGCCAAAACGAGCTTTGGGGTTAATTTTAAATGATTTCTTTTGTTGTCTTTCTTGTTTTGAGCTTGCAAAATCATAGGCGCGGCATGTTCGGCTGTGCTTTGAACTACTTTTTTACTGGCTTTTATTAATGTCGTTGGGATTTTTATAATAATATATAAAGTCAACGCCACCATAAAAAACGTAATTACCGCAGTAATTATTATCATAGGTATATTAGTGCTCAGGTCAATATTCAGCGTTGGTGCCACTTTTTGTGTATTGGTACCCTGGTCCATCGTCTTTGCTAATCCCGTAATAAAACTTGAATAAAGTAAAACCACCCACATCCATTGTAGCGAGCAAAAAAAATACCCAATTGCACCAAAAAAGTTTACCACCTTCTTTTTTATATTATTTTTTGTTTTGTTATTCATAAACTAACAATACTAAACTCTGTTGTTATTAACAATATCGCTGATTTGTACCGAATAAACATCAAATATATTAAACTAGAACCGATTCGGATATTTTTTAATCAAATATACACGCCAAATGACATTAATTATTATTATAAATAGGACGTATGAAATATTAAAAATCGTTTTATTTAAGGAATGGACAGGAATTAATATCAGAAAAAATAGCAATATGGCATATAAAATAAGTGCAGTGACAACATATAACAATTGGAGTCTCCAAGTGATAATTGGTATTCCAAAAATCCGCTTTTTCTGTTTATGCTTCATAGATATATTGTAACCCGTACTCCGAGCTGGGGCTAGTGTACATTGTTCAAGGTTTTATGAGGTAGGCTCAATATTTCAGCGCCCACCTCGGTTTATAAAACAGTAGTTTTAGTGATTATTTCGGTTTTTTTGTCCCCGGATAATATATAACGGCTTTTTTCAATATTATTTCAGCCGGTTTTGCGCACCTGATAGCCTCTTTAGTTAGTTCTATTATGTTTTGGGGCGTATCTGGGTTGATACGAGCCAACGATATATGCGGTATTTTCGGTTGGATATAACAGTATTCGTCTGTTCTGTTGTGCGTTAATCTATTCAAGTCGTCAATAATATCGGTTCTTTCTTGTAGTAACTCGCTAAGTTCTGGCTCTTTTATGGTAATGCCAAGAGTCTTTTCAGCAGAAGTGTCCCATCCAAATAATTCTACGTCATCCGTCTCCACTTTGATGGTGGTGCGAAGCGATGGAATGTCACTATACAAATAATCATTTACATCTTGGACCGCCAGATTACCAATACAAAGAATTCGACGAGCTTCACGAGTCTCTAAAATATTTACTGCACTGGGTATTTCGTGGCCTTCGCCCCTTTGCCTTACAACATAACCCTGACAACTTTTATTCATTTGATTGATGGTTTTGGCAAGTTGAACACTGTCGGCTTCACGAAAAATAGACAAACCAAACTCATCAAGTCTGTGGTCTTGATTGGCACGAACCGGTCCACAATCCGGTTCATAACCTGAATCATAGTCTGAATTCCTAGATCTGCTTCTTTGTTGAATAGTCATTATTAGTTTACAAATATTATTTTTCTGTTGTTATTATACTATCTTTACTCTTTGCAATCAAGCATAAATATTGATTAGTATATTTTTTAGCATTCTGGTAAGTAGTTCAAAAATATCAAAAACTCGTGGATGCGTTTCAGGAAGTATTTAAAATAAACTTTATCTTTCGATAAATTCAAGTTTTATGAGGTAGGCGCAATATTTCAGCGCCCACCTCGGTTTATAAGACAGTCATTTCCCGGATTAACATCCCTTCCCTATGAGGAAAAATACAATAATAATGATAAATACCGCCCCGTAGGGCCACAGCGTATCTATGAGCTCATCAGTCTTATCGTATTTCCCGTAGCTACCACTATAGCTACAATCAACGTAACTGGAAGCTAATTTTGGGTCTTCGTAGACCTGTAGCGCATTTGGCTCCAGGAACGGATTGGCAATGTAGCATGCCTGAGCATCTGGATAAAGCAATGGTTGGGTTACAATCTCCACTGGGGTGGCGTTTGGGTACAGATATTGATCGACGAACTGAACTGGTTTTGCGTTGCTGTACAGAAGTGAGTTATCAACCAAGTAAATCTGCATCACACACATCCTTTCGGATAGGAAATTTAGCTGACTGTCTTAAAGATCAACCCAACTACCCCACCGGTATTATTGAGTTATGCTATATATAACATAAATATTAATAATTGACAAATTTGGCTGGGGCTAGTTGACGTGTTTTTAACTTTTAGCAAAAATATATATAAAATCGAACATTTCACTTTTCGCTCTTTTAGAGCTCATCAGCATGAATACAAATTCATGTAAGTGATATGACAAGAGGGGCTATTGGGCACATGATGCCCGCGGGTTCCCATCAGTGTCTCAGGGAACCCGCTAAATCAGAATTGGTACTCTTTCTAGTGAATGTTGTTGTCATCTTCGGTCCGGTGATTCATCATTTGATATGGGTTGAAAATAAGCGTCGCCAAAAAGATGAAAAGCACCGCGATAAAGACCTCAACACCTGTGCCCAAAGCTACAAGTGCAACTGTAACGATGGGCCCAATAATGTGATACATTGCCTTGATGAAAAAGATGTCTCCGATGACCTTTAGTGTAATGCATACGGTCAACGGATACAAAGCAGACATCCAACTTTCTTTATCGATTTGCTTCATCACTACCTCACCTTTAAGGATTTATTTGTGAATATTAGCAGAGTTTCAATCAGTATAATAGCCAACCTACTTGTCAAAAAACCTCAGAGAACTTAGTCTCAACGAAGTTATATTATGGTAGCATAATTGTACTAGTCTGTCAATGTTTTAACAGTGCTCAAAATGAAGTATGTAGGCCTAACAGTAGCAAACAATCAGGGCCTAATTGGACGTTTAGCCATTTATAATTTATAATATGTAAATGACTAAATTTGAAGGTGAGAATTACCACAACCCATTAAACCGTAAACTTGCTATATACAAGGTTGGTATTCTTGGTTCTTCTCCCTTGGATTTTATGGAAGAGCTTTCGTCTGGAATTGGTGCTGGTTATGTTTCGAGCGATAAAGTACGCAAAGAACTATTGGATAAAAGGGATGAGGTAGGTATGTCCCCGAAAAAAGCTCAGCATATCGATATGCGAAGGATTCAAGAGATTTTAGAAAAGCGTAGCCTATCTTTGCTGGAAAACGATGACTCTCTGGTTATTGATATGTTTATGAATTCAATTAGATCAAGGGAGTTTGCCGAAGTGATTGCCAGAGAATCGGGATCATTGGCAATTGCACTTTGTCTACGAACATCACGAAGAGTCGCCTACAACAGGGTAGATAAGTGGGCAAAAAATGATGAATTTATTATACCTGTTAATCGCTGGAACCAGCATCCAATTGTTGCAGCAAAAGAAATGGCAAAGCATGTAACATACCCTACTTTGAATGAGAGCCCAGACTATATAATAGATATTGATGGGTCCGATGAAACGCAATATCTAGTAGATCAGGTTAAAGATAGCCTGGATAATATTGCATCAAATATAGCAGACTAAAAAAGTCTGTTATATTTGTTTGGCTGGGATGGAGGGCCTGCCCGTCCGTTGGTCAGACAGGCGTGGATTCGGTCACATTCCGCGACCCCGCGATTTCACGATTGCAATATGGAGGGATATCGGCTGAAGCCTCCTCCGCTTGTTTACGAAAATATGTAAACACATTTTCGTTTCACTGCACTTTGCCGAACCCCGCGACGTTTTGCTGTGCAAAACCGGAGCTTCGAGTCACTCAGTCTCAGCAAATTAAAAACAGACCAAATGGCCTGATTTTAATTTGGCTGGGATGGAGGGATTCGAACCCCCGAATGCATGGACCAAAACCATGTGCCTTACCACTTGGCGACATCCCAATATTGTTTGAAAATGTACGTTTCTATTGAGATAGATTAGTGTTTTCGTCCATATGGACTATTTCTATCTAGTTGCCTTCGCCGTACGGCGAACGCAACGGCCATGTGCCTTACCACTTGGCGACATCCCAATATAGGTACGATTAACAGTACAGATTGTACACTAATTAAAGACCTCTTGCAAAGAAGCTGCAAGAGGTCTTTTCGAACAAGTAGATATTATTTATGCTTTTTGAAGTGCGATCGAACTTCAAACAATACATACGAACCAATGACCGCACCGATCGCTGCGCTTATCAAGCTCATTATTGAGACATTCAATACTGCACTTACAAGGCTAGACACAACCTCTATTACTAGCGCGAGGAATAGTAAATCCCAGCCTTTTTTGCTTAAAGCCTTTAGAGGTGAAATTGCAAAAGCTTCGACAATAGTAACTACCACCATTAACGCGAATGATACCCAAATAGCCAGCGTGTACAAACCTGTATGTGTTTCAGCAACTACAACACCGTAGACGCTTGTTGTTACGGCAGTATAGAACAGTATTGGCCCAAGTAGCAAAAAAATACCGATTACCGACAAAACAACCCCAATTAAGGTTAGCCACCAAGAGTTTTCCGCTAACCATTTACGCCAATCATCGGGCAAATGTGGTAATGGCTTTAGCCATTTCTCAACATTATCCTCAAGTTTATGTAAAGAATCCATATTTATCCCCCTTATTTATAAGCTAATAATAGTCTACTACGAACAATAAATCAACGGTTATTTGGCTGCCTTCTTATAATCAAACGGCCACAAACCCCAACTTGACCACGCTGCCAATATTCCAAGTGCAATACTTATAAAGACTGCCCACCAACCCGGCATCAATTTAACAATTGTTCCTAAAAAACCGACATTTGTTGCCGAATTAGTTGAAAGGACTAGCCATAATGTCAAAACGAACCACATTAATGGGACTATCCAACCAAGCACCATACTGAAAACTCGCATCAATGGGCTCAGTTTAAAACTTAATAAAAACGGCAACGCAAACACCCCGGCAAAGACCATCAGTCCGCCAAATAAATGAGCGATCGGCACTCCACCAGGTAAAGAAAAATCTTCTAACAGTTTTAAAAACTTATCAAAAGTAAACAGCTGCGCAACAACAAATATTACCAATATCCCGGCATACATATATGCAATTTTTTGAGAATCCTTTGTTTTAGCTTTTTTCGCTGGTGTTGCTTTTACTAATATATTCATATTTACAGTATAGTTTAGGTCTGTTTAAAGCACAAATGTTGTTATTTTTGCTATTATGCTTGCGCTTTTAATAATTTTAATCTAAAGTACAGGTAGCGAAAGTTACAAAAACAAACATGAACACCAAAAAAGTGTGACTGATCGCTTTACGACATCCACCACAACAAAAAGCACCCCGCTTGGGGTGCTTTGCACTTATTTTGCTTTTTCAGAGTTTTCCCTTCGCCAACGAGCAATTTCAGCATGATTACCACTTAACAATACTTTTGGCACTTCCAAACCGTTAAATACCTCCGGGCGAGTATACTGTGGAAACTCCAAAGTTTCACCGTCGCTAAAACTTTCAATCTCGGCACTATTTTCACCACCCAAAACACCTGGAATTAATCGAACAATACTGTCAATAATGGTCATCGCCGGTAGTTCACCGCCCGTTAACACATAGTCCCCAACACTCACTTGATTATCGATTAACGTCAGGATGCGTTCGTCATAGCCTTCGTAGCGTCCACAAACAAAGATATAGCCACTATTACTGTCTGCCCAGCCCCGAGCTGTTGACTGCTTCCAGCGTTCCCCTTTTGGCGTCGTTAATACTACTTCTGCCCCTGAGTCATAATTCTTTGCATCGTTGATGGCTGCAAATAGTGGCTCAGGCATCAGAAGCATACCGTCGCCACCACCATAAGGAGTATCATCGACTTGTTTGCGAGGCCCAAGCCCGAAATCACGCAAATTAACAATTCGAAAATCGACAGCTTTTTCTTTTTGCGCCTTCCACATCATCGAACTGTTTAAAACGCCGTCGAACATTTCGGGAAATAGTGTAATTATCTGTATTTTTTTCATCTGTTATTATCTTAACACAAAAAAACCACCCTTACGGATGGTTTCTCTGACATATAAATCTCTCAACAATTATACATTGTTGCTCGCATAGAGCTTTTGTTCTTCTCGCAGTTAAAGCATAATGCTTGTAACTTGTCTTGATTATATATCTAGGTCGTCTAATTCCGCAAGCTCTTCACGAGCGGTTTTTGCATAATCACTAGCGTTTTCCACAGCTTTATCTGGGGAGTTTTTCACAGTCTCGCTCTTATCCTCGTCTGATGATGTAGTATCTTCCTTCGGCGCATCTGATGTTGCATAGTTTTCACGCTGGTCATCATTGTTTACGATTTTCAGATTATATCGGGCGTCATTTTTGGTACCAAGTGCCCGCAGCAGTGTGCGCAAGCTTTGTGCTGTTACGCCGCGTTTGCCAATTACTCGTCCCAAATCTTCCGGGTTAACTGTTAGTGATAAAAGAACGCCTTTTTCATCAATAATACGCTCGACAGCGACATCGTCTGGATGTCCTACGAGTGATTTTACAATGAATTCTACGAATTGTTGGTCTATTGTTGCCATATTGCCCCCTCACCTGTTCGGTCATTGCTTACTAATACTACAATTGTATCACGTTTATTCTTGGACTGCAGTCTCTGTAACTTCTTTGATTTCCGGTTCAGTTGGAGTTTCGACAGCCACATCATCGGTAACTTCTTCAACCGATTTTTCTTCGACTTTTTCTGTCTTTTCTTCGACAGGTTTTGCCGGTTCGCCAGCTGGTTGATTTTTACGAAGCTTTTCAATGTTACGAGTGTTTTTAGTTTTCTTGTTATCAAATTTACTAACCCAAGCAGGCATTTTTACACCGGCATCTTTCAGCAGTTTAACAACTCGTGGTGATGGTTGTGCGCCATTATCTAAATATTTTTGGGCCAATTCAACCTGAACCTTGGAACCCTTAGTGTGTGGATCGTACGTTCCGACATAAGCAACCACACGACCACTCGATGGGTGTCGTCTGGATTCTTGGACGGCTATACGATACATTGCATGGCCCTTGCGGCCGACACGTTGCAAACGAATTGCGAGCATTGGAATAAAATTTCCTTTTCTTTTCGCCGTACGGCGAAATAAATTTATTAATTACCTCGACCAATTCTACACTGTTTTACCCTTATAGTCAATCGGCGTTGGCTTTTAGAAGGACGGACCTTCTAAAAGAGATTCTTGTTTTATAATAACCTTTTTTAAAATGAAAAAGCCCGACACGCTTCTTTATTTTCAAAAAAATCGTATCGGGCGTGGTGCCCGGAGGAGCGAGGTTACCCTCAAAGCCCCTCCGGGCACCGATGAACCGAAGTTCTAGAGTTCGCGGACGGTTGGGCACGCCCAACCGTAGCTCTTGGTGTCGATGTTGTTATCGACGCACAACCTCATGTAATGTGCACCGATTCTGACCAGGTCCAGGTATGGTACGGTGTTCCAGTTGATCCCGTATTTGAACTGATAGCCGGCCATGATGGGATTAGGACAGTCGCCGGCACCCAACGTTGAAACATAGTCCGGGAACAGCTTGGCGGCCATCAGTACCTCTGGTCCCGCTAGGCCAAGGGACGAGTTGAAGTCCCAGTTATCCCAGCAAGACCTGACAGAATCGTCCCTGTTGGCGCACGGATCATAGCCAATCCAGCGGACGCCGGCAAGGGGCTTGGGATTGCCGAGACCGAACATCCGCAGATGCTCTTCGTCGCTGCTGAATCCATCCCAAACGTACTTGGCGAAGCCCTTCGGGGCTTCGATAAACTTCCACAGCGCATCGAAAGTGCGCTGGGTATCCTCCTTGCTCCTGCTTCTCGCCAGATACGGCATCAGCATCGGTACTTCAGTGTTGGTCTGTGGCTGGAAGTGCTCCGGAAAACTGGGAATAGGAACACAACAGCCATGCTCGTTAAGGAACTGCCTGACCACCTCGACTTGAGCTTCAACCCCAGTCCACCAGATCGGATAGGAGTGCAGGTCCAAAACCTGCTGTGCCTTCGGTTTGCGCGTCTTGTCGAGGATGGCTTGGGTCTCGTCGATGGCGTCCTGGATGGACATTCCGCCGAGTCTGATCCGCTTCTTCACTTCGTACTGCTTTTTGTCGAGAACCTCAAGTTCTTCGACAGTGTACTTATATTTCACAATCCACATCCTTTACCGTAGGAATTCACCGATACATTTACTGCATCAGCGATCTCAACTTTCATTGAGAACGGCGCTCTACATTCACCAATTTTGAACACAAAACGCCGCCCTCAAAAAACTCTAGATTTTTAAGGTTCTAAAGATATTTATAGCATATATTTATGTTATTTACAAATTACTTGGTCTGACGTCTGGCATATTCATTTAGCGCCGCTTGGGCAGCCTGTTGCTGTGCCACTTGTTTACTTGGACCAGTCCCTTTGCCCATCAACTTGCTACCAACATATACACCAAGTGTAAAAATCTTGTCGTGATCCGGTCCAACCTCGTCAATTACCCGATATTGTGGCGTTTGATTATCCATCCGTTGGGAAACTTCCTGCAGGTGAGATTTAGCATCACGCCAACTGCCAGATTCCAATATAGAGTCAAGTTTTGACAAAATGTGTTTTTGGATAAATGCCGCTGAATCATCATAACCACGTTCTAAATAGATTGCCCCGATTAATGCTTCGAATGCATTAGCTAAAATTTGTTGCCTTGCTCTGTCGCTACCTTGTTTTTCACCTTTACTCATTCGGACAAGTGGCTCATAGCCTATTTCAACCCCAGCCGCACCAATACTTTCGGTTCTAACCAGTGCCGCCCGCCAGCTGGTCAAGATTCCCTCTTGTTCTGAGTAATTTCGATATAAAAAGTCGGTAACAACCAGTTCTAAGACTGCATCACCCAAAAATTCCAGTCGCTCGTTATGTTCGCTGACGCTTTTTTTATGTTCGTTAACGTAACTTCGGTGAGTCAGGGCTGTAATCAAAATTTGAATATCTGAAAATTCGTATCCCAGTACGTTTTTTGCAAATTCCTGATAAGGGGCTGTTTGCATTCCGCTCATTATAATTTCTCCTGTCTGATTCGTTTCATTGCCAGCAGCATTAATTTACCTATATCGTCGTATTCAATTGCCTCCAGCGCATCGTTAAACTTAAACCATTTGATGCCGTTCATCCAATCTTCTTTTTTGATGGCATCTGTATTACCTTTGGCTCCGACTAGATAAATTTGAGTTGTCATCAGGACTAGCCTGTCGACTCGGCGATAACGAAAATTAATCTTTCCAAGCCATCCATAAATCTCGACATCCGTAAGTCCGGCCTCTTCGCCGATTTCACGAATTGTTGTTTGTTCAGCAGTCTCGCCCTCTTCGATATGTCCTTTTGGAATCGTCCATCGGTCTTTTTGGTCTTGAATAAGTAATATCTCGACGTCACCTTCCGGGCTACGACGAAATATTATTCCACCACTAGTAGGTTCGCGAACTATTTCTTGTATTTGATTTTTTTTAGTAAAGATTTTTTTGAACTTATCAAACTTCGGTACTGCTGTCATCGGTTGAATCCTCCACAAGCGTTCTATAGGCGGTGCCAAGCACCCCGTTCACGAACTTGCTTGAGTTATCAGAACCAAACGCTTTTGCCAGTTCAACTGCTTCGTTGATAGCAACTTTTGGCGGTATAAGCTTTGCTTGATGCAGCAATTCATATAAACCAATTCGTAAGATGTTGCAATCTATCCTGGCAATCTGATCGATTGGCCAATCCGGAGCAATCGGCTGTATTTTGGCATCTAGATCAGCCTGTTCGTCAATAACTCCTTTGACGAGTTTTTCAACGAAACCCTTGTCGTCAATCGTTGTCTCGTACCTGTCCAGATTACGAGTCAGAATATCGTCAATATTTGCCGACTTGTCATCAGATTGTTTACGAAATTCGTATTCGTATAGTGTCTGCAAAGCGACGATGCGACCGAGGTGGCGATTAGATGCCATAGCGTTCAATTCTTTCCATTATTATGTTTTAAGGTAATGTCCTGTACTTGCTACTATGCAAGCTTTTTGCCTGTTTCACGAACGGTTGTTCGCACCTTAACAGGTGATGTTTTATTAACGCGACGCGCTAATTCCAGTCGTAAATGGCTGCGACGCAAACCGGTTTTACGGGGGCTGGACTGCTTTTTGGGTTGTCCCATATAAAGAACTCCTTTTCAGGTATTATTAAAACTTACCTCTATTATAACCAATAGCTGGCTATAGCTCAAGTGCTTAACTAAATAGCGTTGACGTTTTTAAGCGTAAGTGATATAAATAACCGCATGAGTCAAGAAACAAACAAAAAAAATCCTGAAAAAAGTAAGCAGCCAAACTTCAAACTTAGACGAATGGCTGCGTTGGGACTTATTGGGGCGACCGGTCTAGTTGGTGGTGCTGGAATTGTACATGCAGCTGCTGGAAAAAGTTTACCCCTTACGCCGTCAGAAGTAGCCAAGGAATATGACGGTTATGTAGATAACAGTATCGACTCTGTCAATATCGACAAGGGTGCTCGTTTAAGAAGCAGTCCGTCTGTAAGTGATGAATCTGGCGGTGCTCCTAGTAATTTACTTGACCAGACAGATATGACGATGAAAGTTGAGGGCAATAAAAAAGTTATCGTTCATTACGACGTGAACGGCGAATGGTTTGGCTTACCTGCGGAAAACCTAAAAGAAAGCCTAAAGCGGGTCGACCCTGATTTGAATTTAAGGGGTGATTCCAACGGTTATGTTTGGGTGAATGAACAAAAGGCCTCGGCTGAAACTTCACAGGTAGTCGATAATCCTAATCAATAACGATACTGACAAGCCGTCCGGGGACATAAATAACCTTGGACGGTTTTTTATCGCCTACAAATACTTTGACGTTGTCGTTTTCGAGTGCGGTATTTTTGATATCATCTTCGGATGAATTTTTCGAAACTTCTAATTTTGCTCGCAACTTCCCATTAACCTGAACAATAATCGTCATTACATCTGATTGCAAGTATTTATCATCCCATCTTGGCCAGTGGTCTATATGAATCGTGTCGCTATGACCCAACTGTTGCCATAATTCTTCGGTAATATGCGGTGCAAATGGCGCCAACAATTGCAATAAGCTTTCTATCGCAAAAGTCCACGTTTTAGACTTCCCAACTAAACCCTTTTCTTTGAGTTTGTAGAAACTGTTAACGGCTTCCATCATTGCAGAAACAGCGGTATTGAACTTTTCATCTTCGATATCTGAGGTAACCTTTTTAATAGTTTTGTGAGTAATAACCAAAATGTCATTTTCGGTTGTTTTTTCTAGTGTTTTTTCATCGGAACCCATATATTCCTGAACCAGAGTCCAGACACGATTAAGGAACCTGTATGCGCCCGGAACACCACGGGTATCCCACGGAGCTTCCAGGTCATAAGGTGCGATAAACATCTCGTAAACACGCAAACTGTCGGCACCATAGCCACTGTCCATTATCTCGAGCGGGTCAATTGTATTTCCGCGTGATTTGCTCATCTTGGTTCCGTCCGGTGCCAAGATATAGGCATTGTACATCATACGTTTAAACGGTTCGGGATGTGATACAAGGCCTAATTTATAGAAAAATCGCTGCCAAAACCTGGCGTATAACAGATGGGCTACAGCGTGGTCGGCGCCGTTATAGAAGTCGACCGGTCCCCAATGTTCTTCGACTTTTGGATCCCAGGCCTGTTTGTCGTTGAACGGATCCAGATAACGCAAAAAATACCAGCTACTACAGGCATAGCCGTCCATAGTATCGGTTTCACGTTTAGCCGGTTTGCCACATTTCGGACAAGTCGTATTTACCCAATCAGTTGCACCTGCTAGGGCAGATACAGCCCCGGCTTTGGGTTTAAAATCGTCAATTTCAGGCAAAATAACAGGTAGTTGGTCGTCTGGAACTGGCACAGCACCACAATCGGGACAATGAATAATCGGAATTGGTGCGCCCCAATAACGCTGACGACTGATTAGCCAATCGCGCATTTTGTAGTTAGTTGTGGCACGTCCTGTTCCCTCTTGTTCCAGCCAGTTTACTATCTGCTCGCGAGCATCGCTGGACGGCATACCATCAAATTTACCACTGTTAACTAATATTCCTTCGCCGGTATATAGTCCGGTTTCGTTGTCGTTTTCTGGTTTTTCTATGACTTCAATTATTGGAATGCCAAATTTTTCGGCAAATTCAAAGTCGCGTTCATCATGAGCCGGAACAGCCATAATTGCGCCAGTGCCATATCCTGACAGAACATAATCGGCTACCCAAATTGGAATCTTTTCGCCATTTACAGGGTTAATTGCATATCCGCCAGTAAAAACTCCGGTTTTTTCGCGAGTTTCGTTCATACGCTCAATTTCGGATTTTCTAGCTGCTGCCAGCACATATTCTTCAACTTTTTCGCGTGTTTCATCTGTCACCAACTTTTGAACTAATTCGTGTTCGGGCGCAAGTACAACAAAAGTTGCCCCAAAAAGCGTGTCTGCCCGAGTTGTAAAAACTGTCATAATATCATCACGACCATCAACTTTGAATTCAACTTCAGCACCTTCGGATTTGCCAATCCAGTTTTTTTGCATAGTCTTGACCATTTCGGTCCAGTTCAAATCGTCAGTTGCTTCCAATATTTCCTCGGCATAATCTGTAATCTTGAAAAACCATTGTTTCAAGTTCTTTTTAACGACCGGATTACCGCAGCGCCAACATTTGCCATCAACAACTTGTTCGTTCGCCAGAACGGTTTGATCGGTTTCGCACCACCACTGCGGACTTTGTTTTTGATACGCCAATCCATGTTCGAACAATTGGTTGAAAATCCACTGCGTCCAACGATAATATTTCGGGTCGGCCGTGCTGATTTCTTTGGACCAATCGTAACTATAACCCAGACGTTTTAATTGGTTTTTGAAATTAACCAGTGCTTCGTCGTGTGCCTCACGCGGTTTTTTGCCGATTTTAATTGCATAATTTTCAACCGGAAGACCAAATGAATCCCAACCAATCGGACTGTAGGCATTATAGCCTTGCTGTCGTTTAGTCCGGACTTTGATATCACTAAACTGAAAAGTCCGTCCATGACCAGTGTGAATCCCGGCACCGGTAATTCCAGGTAGCATACTAAAACCATAGTATTTAGGTTTTGTATGGTCAGAAAAATCGACTTTATAGGTTTGGTTCTTTTCCCAAACCTCTTGCCATTTTTTCTCAATTTCAACAGGATTATATCGCTTCATATCAGATGTAGTATAACAAATTCAACTACAGTTGGCTACCGTACAAAGAAGTGAACAGATCTTGGATGTAAGTTTGCAATTGAGTCAAAGTAATTGATGTGGCCGGAGCAGAAATAGTGACTTCCTGATTGAATTTTGGCAATATAGTTGCCGAAGAAGTAGTTCCGGAATCGTTACCGTTCAGTTCAATTTTCGTAATCTGATGCGACCAAACGTCGACCCACAACTTAAACGTGTTCTTCTTATCTACCTCGTCTTTGGTGCTCATACCTTTTGTGTCTATTACAAAGGTTTTGTCGCAATCATGGAGTGATTTGTAAATCTTAGTGTTTTTTAGGCCGTCCAAGAATGTTTTCAAATTGGAATTACTGCCCTTGAGTTGATACCCGAAACTGCCGTTAACTTGTCCCAAGTTCTTGTCGACAAGGACGAACGGATTCTTGGTATATAAGTCTGTCACTTCGGCCATGGCGGCTTTGTCGTCTTTAAATTTTTTAACCGTATCGTTTATGCATGTTTTTGATGTTGCTGTATCTTCGCTATACTGTTTCAAGTCGCTGCTGGAAACCTTGATCCAAGTGCCATCAATTTTTGCCACCAACTTATCAATAGCGGTTGAGGTTGCGGAGTTTGGTAATATACCTATAGTGGTTTTTGCCTCGGTGATGATACCGGCCAAATGGTCAACCTTGAAATACAAATCACCAGATTTATCAACTAAGCCGCTTCCACTTATTTTATAAGTTTTACCGCTGGCTGTTACTGTTAAATCCGCATCAAGACTTCCGGTCGCACCGGATAGTTTCGAAGTTATATTAACCCCTACTTTTACATTTTCGTTGTCAACATTAAGGTTGCCCGTATAGATGGCTGTTTTGGCAGTAATAGCATTTATTACCGAATCAGAAATTACTTTTTGCGGGTTTTGGTAATAAGAAACGTACGCAAAAGCCGATCCACCTCCGATTAATGCGATTAAGACAACTGTGAGAACTCCTATAATAAACTTTTTTTGTTTAAACCATTTTGGCTTTTCGGAACTAATAATCGGCATTTCTGGTTGAAGTGTTAGATTTATCCCCTCGGGTACTCTTGCCTGTTCGGGGTTAATAGCAGGCTCGGGATTAGCAAATGGATTTGGTGCAAATGAAGTCATTGGTCCATCTTGGACTGGGGTCGGCGTCATAATCGGTTCTGATTGGACTGGCGTAAATGTTGGATTTGGTTTTGGTGTAGATTCGTTCGCGTGACCTGAAAACTCATCAAAATGTGGTGTTGGCTCTGGTTGTTTTTCATCGTTTGTTGGTTCTTCGGGCATGTAAATCCTTTTTGGTGTTTAATGTGTTTGGTTTCAGCTTATCATAAGCGATATAAATATAACAAGAATTATTTATAAAATAAAAAAATTATTTCGAGAAAGTTGAAAAAAAATCGTTTTTATCAACCATCCATTTCGGTGATTGACGAACCAGTTGCGACTCGTCTTTGGCGGAATGAAGAACAGATTTGACGGCCTCTTCCAAAAATATACCGCCCTGTGAACCCTTGAATAGGACTACTGCGTTCTCGGCAATTACACCCCGCACAAAGGCGCCAGCCAACAAAGCATTTTGAAAACTTTTTACCTGACAGCCATTAGCTCTGGCAGCTGGAGCTAGGAATTTTTCTGATTGCGGGCCAACCGTCACAACCCAGGCCAGCTGATTAGGATCGCATAAATGACCTAGGGCTTTATGTTCTAATTCTGATGTTTTTCCAAGTTCATTCATATCTCCGAATACAACTATTCTTTGCGGTACTAACAACTGGTAAAGTACCCTCAGGGATGATTCCGCAGCGAGTGGACTGGAATTATACGTATCATCAATAATCAAAGAGTTATTTATGCCCTTCAGACTATTCATCCGCCCAGGCAATGGTCGTATTTTTGAAATACCATTGGTTAATTCTGTTGTATCCATTCCAAGTTTCATTCCAACGGCAACTGCAGCAATCACCGGACGCAAAGTATGTTCACCAATTAGCTTAATTGTTGCCGGCATCGGATCAGTCAGTTCCGGGGCATAAAATAGGCCGACGTTCCCTTCCTTGGCGGCATTGTCCATACTAATGAAGTGATACTCGGCACTGGCACTTGTCCCATAGGTGTTAATTTTTGCGTTTTTCAGATGTTTAGCATAAATACCATCTATGTCGTCTTTGTTAATTATTGCAAGTTCAGAAAAGTTTGCTGCTGATAATTCTTCGGCCGCAACGTTATCAATTGTTTTAAAAAATTCCATATGTTCAGCCGATACAGCCGTAACGACACCGATATCGGGATGTAGATATTTGCCAAAATGAGGAACTTGGCCAATCCTGTCGGATCCAAGCTCTTGTATTATTACATCGACATCTGTTGGATTTTTAATTCGCTGTTTAGCAGCCTTAAACACAGCCAGCCAACTTTTTATCTTTTTGATATCCTTAGGGTACTCGATACCTAAAATTGCAAGTGGAGCACTCATGTTCGTATTGTGATTGTCTTTGTGTAATCGCACACGAAAATGCTCGGAAAGTATGGTTGCAATTGCAACCTTCGAGCTTGTTTTCCCAACGCTACCGGTCACGACTACCAGTATAACTTCGGGGTGTTTTTTAAAATATGCTTTTACGTATCGTTCAAGACGTTTTTGTATGTAGGATTTAAACATACTAACAATTATACCCTATGTGATTATTCAATGTTTAAAATATCATAAAATAATCAAAAGTTCGCTCCATATAAAAAAGCGAACTTTTTGCTGTTGCGCGCCCACCCGGGGCACGTTTTTGTTTTAATGCTTGTTTATTTCTAGCGCAAAGGTTACCCCTTGATGCGCACCAGCCATAACATTATTATTGACTTTTTCGTGATAAAACGCAAGCGTTTTCCTCAAACCAAAACGCTTGTACTAGTAATAATTATGAAAGTATGCTTAAATAATAGTGTTCAGAAGCACACGCGTATAACGGCAAAAGGCGGGCGCTTACCCTAGTTGGTAAACTCTCTTCTTCGCAGGAATCGCAGTAGCGGTCGATCTGACGATAATTAAGAATCAGATAAGAAGAAAAGAGTACCAAAAATATATGGCACAGCAAAATCTATTCGTCGGTAGTTTAGCGTATGCGACTACAGATGATACTTTAAAGGCTCACTTCGAGCAAATCGGTGAAGTTACAAGTGCACGTGTTATCACTGACCGTGATAGCGGCCGTTCAAAAGGCTTCGGCTTTGTTGAAATGGCAAATGACGCAGATAACCAAAAAGCTATCGACCAACTTGATGGCAAAGAACTTGATGGACGCGCAATCAGCGTCGGTCTAGCTCGACCAAAGGAAGATCGCCCAAAGCGTGATTTCGGTGGTGGTGATCGCGGCGGCAGCGGTGGCGGTTCATTCCGACAACGCAGCTGGTAATTTAATTACTAACAAATTAAATACCTCGCTCTTCTGGGCGAGGTATTTATTTACATACCAAGTTGCCAGGCAATAAACGTAAACTGTTCAGCTAGAGTTTCGACAACTTTTGATCTTGGTTTTACGCCCGTATGTCCAGTGTCATTATCGACTCGCAATAAAACAACGTTTGGCGACTTTGTATTTTGCAATTTCGCTGTCATTTTTAAAGCATGCATCGGATGAACACGTGTATCATTTTTAGCGGTTCGAAGATAAATTGCAGGATATGTTATCGAGCTGTCCACGTTATGATATGGACTCCATTTAAGTATGTTTATAATATCGCTCGAATTTTCTGGGTTACCATACTCACTTACCCATCGACTAGCGATTAATAGTCTATGGTAATGAATCATATCAAGTAATGGGACCAGGCAAACAACTGCTTTGAATAAATCGGGTCGCTGTATAAAGACGGCTCCGACTAACAAGCCACCGTTGCTGCCACCCATTATTGCCAAATGTTGTTTGTCAGTATATTTTTCTGCTTGTAAATACTTGGCGCAGGCTATGAAATCGTCAAATGTGTTTTGTTTTTTGTCCAATATCCCGTCTTTGTGCCAATTTTCACCATATTCACCACCGCCCCTAATCACAGCATCGACAAATATTCCACCACTCTCTAGCCATGCGATTGTTGAATATTTATAGCTTGGATATATGGAACTACCGAATCCGCCGTAACCATGAAGTATCGTAGGAGTATTTGACCTACGTTTCAAGCCCTTTTTATGAATAATAAACATCGGTAATTTTGTACCGTCTTTTGAATGTGTCCATTCGCGTTTTACGACGAAATCTTGTGGATTATGTGGAAGATGCAGATGATAATACTCTTTCGATTTAAGGCTAATCGCATCAAGCTTATAAATAGTTCCAGTTTCTACCATTGTTTCAACACTATAGTAAACCTCATCATCAAGTGAGTTTGAGCGTATATTGATATCACAAATACCAGGAGCTGGTAAATAACCGGTCCGTTTACCGTAATAATCAAATACCTCGACACGGGTTGAAGCGTCTTTAAAATAACCGACGAAAAGTCGTGACTTTGATATTGATAAGAAGTTTATCAACATATTTTTTTCATGAATAAGTATCAAATTTTCGTCGAATGGATTATCTAGCTTGTCGATAGGAATTATAATTATTTTGTTATTTGGCGCTTTATAATTTGTTTTTATTATCAATTTGTCCGGTAGTGATGCAACTTCAAAACTGGCTTTCTGATTAACAAATAGCGGTTCAACCTTACCTTTTTTGATATCATAGAGATAAACGTCGTTGGAATTCCAAGTGTTTGTAACACTAATCGCTAAATATGGAGCACCCGGCCTTCTGTCAATCGATATCATATCGTCAGCTGGACGGTCTTTTCCGAAAATTAGTGTGTCTTTTTCGATTGAATCGCCTAATTTATGAAGATATAACTTATTGTACATTCGAACATCGTTGTCTGGCACCGAACCAGGCAGAGGTCCTCTCGTATAGAAAAATCCAGAATTATCATCCAGCCAATTAACATCCCCTTGAGCATTTTGAATTTCATCATCTAAATCTTTGCCGGTCAATACATTTCTGACCTTCAGGATTGAAACCTCGTTGCCATTCTTTGCAAATCCATAAACCAATATCGCGCCATCGTGCGAAGCAGTCCAAAAACTAAAATCACCCGGTTCCCCATTATCAATTTTGGCTAAATCGAGCAAAACTTTCTCAATACCATTTTTATCAATAGCAATTAGTTTTGGATATTCATCTTCCGCTGCTTGATGTACGTAAAAAACCACGGTATTTTTATTTTTACGTACTGGCATTGAATGCCGTTCTAGACGTACAAATCTTTCAATTTTTTTCTCCCATTTTTTAAAATCGGGCCTTTTAATTATTATGTCATCCGTATTGGCGTTTTGGTGGTCAATCCAATTTCTCACGTCTGGGTTAGTCGTTTCCTCAAGCCATCTGTAATCGTCACCTATTGTTCGCCCATGAAGTATTTCGGTTGTTGGGATTTTTTGAGTTACTTGTGGCTTTTTGTCTGCCATACTATTTTCCTAAAATAGCATTTAGCATTTTCGTCCTGGTTACAATTACGGCTGGGATAAAGCCGGCAAAAATCGAAACCCAAACAATTGTCTCGAGTCGAATTATATAATCTGACCAGCCTAACACTAAGACCGCATTACATATAGGTAGTACGAATGGATGGATTTGGAAATAAGGCATTATAACTGCATAAAACAATATTGTGCCAATAATTATACCGGCCGTGGCATAAATTGCTGATAATATAACATAGCTAAACACAATGATATAAGGTTTTATACCTATAGCCCTTAATATCCCAATTTCTTTTCGCTTATTTATAATCGTTACATAAATGATTATTATTATAGTAACGGCTGCAATTAATACACTGGTGAAAGATAGAATTATATTAATACTCAAAAAGCTATTACTGACAGATTTCATTACTCCGGCAGCTTCCTGCCATTTATAAACTTTTCCGTCAATGTTTTTTTGGTTAATTGAATTAACAACGGCATCTTCATTGGTGTTTTGATTAATTCTGATATTTATTGTGGTAGCCTTATTGTTTGCCGATGGCATAATTGTTTTTAGAGCGTCGTCAGAAATAAATGCACGTTCATCAGATTGTACAAAGTTAGTGTCAAAAATGCCCTTTATCGTAAATTCCTTGGGCTTACCGTTTAATATTAAGGCGACTTTATCGCCGACTTTCGCACCTTTGAATGAAATTGCATTTTCCTCTACGCCACTTCCACCTGCAATTTGCTTACCAAGGATTATCTGGTCCTTATCACCACTTTTCAAATAAGAGCCGCTAACCATCTTTTGAGATATATTCGAAACTTCTTTTTCAGTATTTGGGTTAACGGCTAATATTTGCCGACTAAGAGTTATGTTATTATATTTCAAATTTGCCGGTACTGACATCTTTGCGCTAACTGCATTTACACCGTCAATAGTTCGTAATTGATCAAGTACCTGATTGACGTTTTTAATATAATCCTCACCGTTGTTTGGAGAAATATACAAGTCGCCTGTTAGTGTATTAATAATTTGTTTATTTGCACCATCGATAATGCCATTGAACAAAGACGGTAAAAATATCAAATTCACAAAAGCAGCCGTCATTAAAAATATAGTTAAAAATAATGTCCATTTTCGTCCACGCCTAATATATTGAAGTGCCAGATAAAATGGTAACCCCAGTTGACGCATTATATTAGTTTCCCGTCAGACAATTGAATAGTACGATTTGCATATACTAATTCTTCAGGTTCGTGGGTGATCATTACAATTGTTATACCTTCTTTTTCATTCAATGACTTAAATATTTCAAGAACATCCTTTGAAGCAGTTGTGTCCAAATTGGCGGTAGGTTCGTCTGCAAAAATTATCTTTGGATGGTTAATTAGTGCGCGGGCAATAGCCACTTTTTGTTGTTCGCCACCGGAAAGCTGTGACGGCAAACGCTTAGATTTATTTTTTAGTCCAATTTTATTTAGCATTTCTTTGGCTCTTTTTTTGGCTTTTTGATAAGGCTCAAGCATCATTGCTGGCAACATTACATTTTCCAAAGCTGAAAGTTCAGCAATCAGTGCGTATTCTTGAAAAATATAACCTAGGCGATTAAGGCGAAAATCCATTCTTTTCTTTTCGTGTAAATGAGTTGTTTTATTGCCCTCAATGTATATTTCGCCTTTGTCAGGTAGGTCAAGTAGCGCCAGTTGGTGTAGTAATGTCGATTTTCCGGAACCATTTCTTCCGGTAATCATAATAAAATCACCAGATATCACTTCAAAGGATATGTTATCAACTGCTTTTACGGTTAATCCCCCAGAGTCATATAGCCTTGAGATATTTTCTATTCGTATAATGCAATCTTTATTCATTCCCTAAAATACCTTTGAATGTTGACTCGTTGATAATTTTTGTCCCATATTCATTAGCTTTTTTTAGTTTACTGGCACCTGGTTTTTCACCAACCACCAAATAAGTTGTATCGCGTGCAATCGCAGTTTGGAAAGTTCCGCCCAGTGCGCGAATTTTTTCTGCAGCGATATCCCTTGACATTGTATCAAGTGTACCGGAAATGGAAAAATTCTGACCAACCAATTTACCTGCTTTCTTTTCAAAAAACGGGTTTACGCCTAACTTTTCGAATTTTTCCAATAATGCCTCGTTGTCAGGGTCGGCAAACCAAGCAACTATACTTTCCGCTACCACCTTACCGACACCGTCAACAGAATTTAGCTCATCAATCGTTGATTTTTTCAAATTATTTAATGATTCAAACCTATTGACCAAATCGATTGCTGTTTGAACACCGACGTGACGAATTCCCAAACCATAAAGAAACTTTTCCAGGGGAGGATTTTTCTTGGCATTTATCGCATCAATCAGCTTGTTGGCTGATATTTCAGCAAACCGATCAATCTGCAAAATTTGGTCTTTTTTAATTAAGAAAATATCGGCTAAATCATTGACCAATCCGGAATCAACCAATGCTATTACATTTTTTTCACCTAGAGTGTCGATATCCAGAGCTGCCTTACTGGCAAAATGCTCGAGTGACAATTTTAGTAATACATCGCCCGTTGCGCCCCTAACACGATAGACAACTTCGCCGACAGGGCGCTCAAAATCTAGTTCAGGATACTGGCTATTGAGTTCTTTTTCGAAATCAAATACTAGCGCATTTTTTGGACGAAGTTCTAATACTACACTCTCGACTTGCGGGATTATATCTCCGGCTTTAAAAATCACTACAGTATCACCGACCCGGATATCCAAACGCTTAATTTCGTCAGCATTGTGCAAACTAGCGTGCTGTACAGTTGTCCCGGCTATTTTGACAGGGTTAAAAACAGCAACGGGCGTAGCAGCACCGGTCCGGCCGATACTGATTACAATATCTTTGACAATTGACGTTGCTTGTTCGGGCGCATATTTATAGGCCACAGCTGCTCGTGGTTGTTTGCCGACAATTCCTAATTGTGTAAATTGTGCACGATTATTTACTTTTACCACTAGGCCATCTGTGTTAAATGGCAAATCGTGACGCTTTTTATCCCACTCATCAACAAACTCCATTACTTCATCCATACTACTAAACACGCTTGCCTGTTGGTTTCTGGTAATACCGATTGCACTAAGAGCTTCGTATGCAAACATATTCGTTGGAATTTCGGCTGAATTATCACGAATCAAATCATATGCCCTAAAATGAAGCGGACGTCTGGCAACAAGTTTTGGGTCAAGCTGGCGAATTGTTCCAGCAGCCAAATTACGCGGATTAGCATAAACTGGTTCGCCATTTGATTCTTGAAACTTGTTCAGATTTTCAAAATCTTTCTTTAACATTACAATTTCGCCACGAATTTCTGTTCGTCCCGACAAGAATTGCTTGAATCCGTGAGCTTTTCTTAATCTAAGAGGAATGTTTTTTATAGTTCGAACATTTTCGGTTACGTCTTCACCGATAAAACTATCACCCCGGGTAACAGCCTGAACCAGTAAGCCATCTTGATATATCAAAGCGCACGCCAAACCATCCATTTTAATATCCGCAAAGAATTCGTGTTTATTACCCGGCAGAAGTTTGTCGGTTCTTTTCACCCAGGCTTCGACGTCCAATCGATCAAAAACATCGTTAAGACTTAGCATTCGTGAACTATGTTGAACCTTTTTGAATCCACCGACTAGTTGATTGCCGACGCGTTGCGTTGGGCTATCCGGACTAATTAACTCCGGATAATCCGATTCAATTTTTTTTAGTTCTGCGAACAAACTATCATATACAGCATCACTGACCGATGGGTTGTCCAGGACGTGATATTCATAACTATAATTGTTTAATAGTTCGCGAAGTTCGTTTGCTCGCTTTTTAAACTGGGTTTGTGTCATCATCAACTACCTTGCGATATAAAAGATAAATATAGCTCGATATCCAGATAACCGTAACCGCACCCATTATTAGTAAAGCCAAAGGAATAGTAGGAAAACCCGATACTGCACTCCAAATACTTTTTATCCATGCATCAAGTAAGATGAGTGGTATCATTATTATTAACCAAACAAATATAGTAACGACAAACATCCAAACTAGACGTAATAGAACCCTAAGTCGGCGCCCAATAATTAAAGCGCTGGCTGTTTTTAGAGCTTGGTATGGATACATCCCTGGAAGGGTGACAATTATCAGTGCAAAGAAAGTACTGGTTACCCAATAGGCGGACAGTACGGCCAGCAATAGTGCAAAAAACCAAAACAACATCGCCTCGACTCCGCCAGCCAGCAAACCACTTGCAGACGCTGCTGCATAGCCGATTAATGCCAACGCCAAAGGCAATAGCTGAACAATAAATACCAAGGCAACCAGAAAAGTCGAAACAATTGGTGCCCCGGCGCTATAAAGACCGTCACGTACCTTAACTTTATGACCAGCCATTAAATTTCGAAGCAACCAAACGGTGGTTAGCCACGTCAACAATGCGATAATAGCTGCATACATCTGTTGAGCCTCGCTCAATGTTTGGGATATCCCACCAGTAGTTGCTGTTAGAAATAATAGACCCGATTTGCCGATTTGACCAAGAGCACTACTAAATAAATCGCCGCTAGTGGAATTTAATGTGCTACTGATGGTAGAGTATAAATCTTGTGAAGCAATGCCAACTATTAAAAAGGTGACCACTGAATATAAAATAGCCAGTAAAAAAAGTGTCTTGCGATAACCCCAAATAGTTTTCACGACATATTTTGTAAATGAAAAATATCCCGGCAAATCTAATCCCCGAACATAATCACGACGACGCGTTCGCCTAAAAGTTCGATGTGTCCGACTGCCTAAATACGTCTTGAGTTTATGTTTTATCTTCTTGTGTTGATTTTTGACAGCCATAATTTAGAACTTACCTTCGTTACTTTGCAGTCTTGCAATCCTATCTTCGATGGGCGGATGGGTGCTGAATAGTTTATTCATAAAACCCGGTTTTAAAGGGTTAATAAAAAACAGATGGGCCGATGAAGAGCTTTGGCGCATCATTGGTTTACCTTGTTTTTGCAATTTTTGCAACGCAGAAATCATTGCGTCCGGATTCCTAGTTGTCATTGCACTGGTCGCGTCGGCTAAATACTCGCGCTGACGACTAACCGCTAACTGAATAATAGCAGCAATAATCGGAGCCAGAATAATTACAATAATCCCAACAATCATCCCTATTGGTGAGTTATTATTGTTATCGCGATCACCAAAAATAAACATTCTCAGAATTATATCCGTTAAAAGTCCGATGGCGCTGACAAGACCGAAAGTAATCATACTGACGCGAATGTCATAATTTTGAACATGACCCATCTCGTGCGCCATAACAGCCTCTAATTCATTGTCATTCATTATATCGATTAATCCAGAGGTTGCGGCAACAATAGCGTGTTTTGGGTCGCGTCCGGTCGCAAAGGCATTAGGCGCAGGATCGTCGATTATATAGATTTTTGGAGTTGGCAAACCAGTGGTTATTGCCAGGTTCTCGACTATTCGATAGAATCTGGGGTTGTCTTTTTTTTCAATTTGTTTGGCACCAGTCATAGCAACGCTTAACTTATCGGCAAGATAATATTGTATCAGCGTGTATATTCCAACACCTGCGATTACGAAATACGTAATACTGGTGTTGCCGTACATATAGCTGACAGCCCAACCGATAGCACTGACAAGACCAACAAACAAGGCCATGATTAGCACGGTATTGCGTTTGTTGGCGGCAATTGCTTTATACATACTTTTTTTATCTTTAGAATTTTACGTCGACAGGTTTTTCTGCAACTTTTTGTTCAGCATCATCAAGTTGATAAAATTCACGGTTTTTAAAACCGAACATTCCAGCGATAACATTGCTTGGAAATTTTTGGATTTTCGTGTTCAAATCACGAACTCCACCGTTGTAGAATCGTCGTGATGCTTGTATTTTATCCTCGGTATCAACCAGTTCTTGTTGCAGTTCTATAAAGTTTTGGCTGGCTTTCAAATCAGGGTAAGCTTCGGCAACAGCAAATAGGCTTTTTAATGCACCCTCGAATTGATTCTCGGCAGCAGCGGTTTCTTTAACTCCCTGAGCGTTCAAGGCATTTGCACGTGCCTCGGTAACTTTTTCAAACACACCGCTCTCGTGCGCTGCATATCCTTTTACAGTTTCAACCAGATTCGGAATTAAATCCAAACGACGTTTTAACTGGACAGTAATATCGCTCCAGGCTTCATCGACTCGAATTTTTAACGTTACCAGTGAGTTATAGGCTACCCACAAGAAAATTACTACTAGTACTACTAACCCTAAAATTATCCAAACGGCTATCATCTTGACCCTCCTTAAGATTACATATTTATAGATTCATTATAGCAAATACTTCGAACTAAATTAAGTACGAATGTCATTTAAATTACCGAGATGGTTATTAATATACGCAACGAATGCATTGACTTGGGTGGGGGGGTTCTTCGTAATTATATATTCCTGTGTTAATAATAAAATCCCAGTAAGGTTGGCTAGAAACAATATTCGCAAAGAATATTCCAGATACAATAAATATAACTATGCTTAAAATGATTAAGTTTATATGTAATTTAGCCTTAGGTTTTTTTGTTAAGCTATTTTTTGATTTCTGCCATAAGTAAATTACAAATGGTGCAACCAGGGCCCATACTACTGCGCAAACAATAAATGTTACTGAGTAAGCATTTTTAAATTCTTCAAGATTATATGCAATAGTACCGTCAAACGATAAAGGCACAAGTTTAAATCCAGATAACATTAATGAAACAATAGACCAAAGCGCTAGTAAAATAACAAAATATGCGATAAATTTTATCAAACCAATAAATACTTGTTTGATGTCCCAATGCCAAGTATGTTTATTAAATTGATTTTTGGATAAATAAAATCTAATAATCATTCGAAAAAAATAAACAATAACGGCGATAAAAATGAATAATACAATAAACAATATCATTTGTATTAAACCTTCTGTCGGAGAGAGAGAAATAGAAGGTGGTGGTTGAGACGCAAATTGAGAAAAAATATTCATAAATTGTTATGTTTATTATAGCAAACTGATTTAACTAAAATAAGTCCAAATTGGACTTATTTTATATTTGGTGCGCGGAGCGGGAATTGAACCCGCACGGCCGTGAGGCCAAGAGATTTTAAGTCTCTCGTGTATACCAATTCCACCATCCGCGCGGAATAACATTGGAGGCACGTATGGGAGTTGCACCCATCTACACGGTTTTGCAGACCGTTGCGTAACTGCTCCGCCAACGCGCCACTGCCACGGATTATTATAGCAGAGAAATATATACCGCAAGAAATATATTATACAATAATATTCTCTTTTAGAAGGTCCGTCCTTCTAAAAGAGGGTTTTATGTTTTAGTATGTTCTTTTGCAATTTTATACGTTATTGCCTAGCTGCTTGTAGTAAATTTAACAAGTTAGCTTTTGGGGTAACCCCGATTGTAGATTGAACGATTTCACCGTTTTTATAGATTAAAAATGTCGGTAAGCTATTGACTCCAAGTTCCTGAACTAATTCCATTTCTGCCTCTGCATCAAGCTTCAAAATATCTGCCCAATCTTTTATTTCTGGTTCCAAAGCCTCTAAAACCGGCTCCATATTGCGGCACGGCGCACACCAAGATGCCCATACGTCAACTAATGTCACTTTTTTTGAGTCTAAAACGTCTGTTTTAAATGTACTTTTTGTTGTTGCCTTCATTATTTCCTTTCTGTTTTAATAGTCTTAATGTAATAATAACAATTATCGTTGACATACGCAACATATAGCGCCTATACTTAAAAACACACGCAACATATAGCGTTAGTGCTAAAAAATAAAACACAAGGGATGGGGTGAAAAGGGGTATAATGGCTGGTACGAAACAACGAATATTTGACCTGGAAGAAACCGATAGGCTTGACGAGATACATAAAATAGGGCTTAATGTACCACTACCTCCTGCCCGGCTTGCAGAACCAAAATTAAGTGATAATGCCTGGTATATTGGTAAAACTCGTTATTCCAAGCGTGACAGCAATGGAAACCCGATTGAATCACCACGAGAATTATTTTGGAGGGTTGCCTATAACATTGCGACGGCTGATCGTTTATATGGTGGGGATGAAAAAACTCACCTGGCAACCGCCACAAAATTCTACAAACTAATGTCGACTAGCCAATTTTTGCCTGGAACCCCAACACTTCTTAATGCGGCTAAACCAAAACAGCAACTTTCGTCATGTTTCGTATTACCGGTTGAGGATAATCTAGAGAGTATTTTGCAATCAGCAACAGATATGGCATTAATCCACAAATCTGGTGGTGGCACCGGATTTTCCTTTTCTCGTCTTCGTCCAAAAGATGATGTTTTATCAACCTCGGGTGGTTCAACAACCGGCCCAATATCATTTATGCAGATGTATAACGATATCACCTCTTCAATTCGACAGGGTGGTGTCAGACGAGGTGCGAATATGGGTATTTTGCACTACAACCATCCTGATATTCTATTATTCGTACTTTATAAGCTTGATGAGTTTTCATTAACAAATTTTAATATTTCAGTTACCACCACCAAAGAGTTTTTTGATCAGATTGAAATTGACAAAAAATTATTGAAAGATGATTACGAAACCGGTTTTGATTTTGATAGCTTAATTGCCGAGGTGCGAGAAGCTCATCAAACTCGTGATATGGATCTGAAAATAGTACGTTTAGATGCAGCTGTAAAGAAACTCCGCGAGTGGTGTTCTGAAGACAACGAAGGCTACGGATATCCGTTAATCAACCCGCGAAACGGTGACGTGAAGGGTCGTTTGAATGCCAAGAAAGTTTTTGATTTAATCACCCGTTTTGCATGGCAATATGGTGACCCGGGAATGATTTTTATTGATCAGATTAATGAGTCGCGCGCTAATCCAACACCACAACTTGGTCAAATCGAAGCAACGAATCCTTGTGGTGAACAGCCTTTACTTCCCTACGATGCCTGCACCCTGGGGAGTATAAATTTGGCAAAGTTTATCGATGGTAATGACTATGACTGGGAGGCAATGCGCCAGACCGTCCATGAGTCAGTTCATTTTCTGGATAATGTGCTGGATATGAACGAATATCCAATTAAAAAAGTTCGCGATACCGTTCGTCAAATTCGTCGAATTGGTTTTGGAATTATGGGCTTTGCCGACTCTTTGTTGGCTATGGGAATTGGTTACAATACCGAAAAGGGTGTGTTAATGGCTGAACAGGTAATGGAATTCATTCAAAAAGAATCTGATATTGCATCTGAAAACCTTGCTAAAACCCGCGGTGTTTTTCCAGCCTATAAAGGTTCGATTTATGACAAACCGGATGAGATTACTCCACGAAATGGTGCCAGAACAACAATTGCACCAACCGGAACAATTGCTATGTTGGCAGACACATCCAGTGGTTGCGAACCATTGTTCGCCCTAACCTATTCGAAAAACACTATCGAAGGCAAGCGAATGTTCCAATCGAGTCCGTATTTTGCGAACTCCCTAAAAAAACTCGGTTTATATTCCGAAGAACTCCTGGAAAAAATTCAAGCTAATGGCGGATCAATTCAAAACCTAGCTTCAATTCCTGATAGCTTAAAAGAAACGTTTGTAGTCGCTGGCGATATTACGCCTCAGTGGCATCTTAAAATTCAGGCAGCATTTCAAAAATATGTCGACAATGCCATCTCGAAGACGATTAACTTCCCTAATACGGCAGATATTGATGATGTCCGAAACGCCTATTTGATGGCACATCGGATTGGCTGTCGCGGTATAACTATTTACAGGGACGGTAGTCGAGAAAAGCAGATTTTGGAAGTTAAAAAAGATGATTCATATTACGATAAACTGGACGCTTCGGGAACAAAGGCTGAAAAGTCAGATAAGTCCGAAATTCTGCCGACTACACCGATTATTCTTCGAAAACGACCAAGTATTCTAAACGGCCAGACCCATCGCATTGCGACACCACTTGGACATGCTTTTATCTCGATAAATGAGGACATTGAGGGAAATATTTTTGAAGTTTTCATTAACGTTGGACATGCCGGTTCAGATATTACAGCCGACGCGGAGGCAATTGGACGTTTAATTTCACTGACGTTCCGAATTCCATCAGATTATTCGTCAGATCAAACTGCTCAAAAAGTTATCTCACAACTTCGTGGCATTGGCGGTTCCGGTTCAACCGGATTCGGCGCGGAACGCGTCAGGTCATTGGCAGACGCCGTTGCCAAAGCTATCGAAAGTCACCAGGCAAAAAAGGTTAAAATCGAAGAAGAAATAGAAGAAGAACCTGTCCAAAACGATACTGTTCCACTATTCGAAACAGATGATATCGGAAAAACTACCGATATTTGCCCGGAATGTGGTTCGGCTAGCCTACGATTCATCGAAGGTTGCCAAAAGTGTGAACTGTGTGGTTACAGCAAGTGCTGAGTTGGTAGATAGTAGATAGTAGATAGTAGATAGTAGGTGGTAGGTGGTAGATAGTAGATAGTAGGTGGTAGGTGGTAGTTTGTAAATCGTAAGGTTCGGAAATGCTATTAGAAGTCAATCCCTTTGTTCGCCAGGTTTTTGTCGTCAAAGTGATGTTTAATCTTGGTCATTTCGGTCGCAATATCAACTTTATCAATTAACTCCATTGGGAAATTCCGTCCAGTTAAACACAGGCTGGTTTTGGGGTGTTTTTTATCGATTAGCTTTTCCATATCTGCAACGGTCAATAATCCGTCGTGAACAGCGTTATTAATCTCGTCACAAATTACCAGTTGATAATCCCCTGAAGTGGCGGCTTTGTATGCGAATTCATATGTTTTTCGAGCATGTTCGATGTGTTCTGTTTTGGTGGCTTTGGCACTGAGTTCACCAGCTTCGAAAAAACCTAGTCCGCCTTTATAGAAAGATAGCTTATCTTTGTAAAGTGGCATAATCGTTTTGATAAAATTATGTTCGCCAACTTCCCAATTTTTAATAAACTGCACGAAGGCAACCTTCCAACCTGTTCCAAGAGCACGAACCATCAACCCTATTCCAGCGCTAGTTTTACCTTTGTTTTCACCGGTATAAACAATTATAACGCTGTCCTTTTGTTTGTAATCTTCGAATACCATTTCTTATTTCACTTTCGTTCTTATCAACTTTTGATAATATTTTAACAAATCTAGGTTTTGATTTGACATGTCCCACCTCATCGGCTCCCTAGCCAAGATGTCACCATAACTAGCGAATGATGAAAACGGCTTTTCCTGAGACATCCCTATTTCGGTACCGTAATAAATTATTGTCGGAATTCCCAATGAAAATTGCATTTTAATCGCATTTTTTAGTTTGTCGACGTCGTTGTCCAGCCTGAATAAAACTCTTTCCATGTCATGATTATCCAGGAAAGTGACTGGTTTTATCAAGTTTTCCAATTTTTTGTGTTTATTTGTGGCTTTTTGTCGATATTTTTCATCACCGGTGTGCGCGTATTTTTCAAAATCATTTATTGCATCAAAATCAAGATATCCATCCAGAATATTCGCGTAACTTTTGTACATCAATGTATTCAAATGAAAAAGCCAGACTAAATACTTATTCGTTACGTTTATTGTGTTTAATTCGTTGAATTTAGTATTTTGGAACCAGGCCTCACCTATGAAAACCGCCCCTGGGAACTCGGTCCTCAGTGGGGTTAATATTGTATTCAAATTATCATTTGAAATGCCGATTACGTGGTCGATTCTGAAACCATCAAAGCCAAGTTTTAGCCATTTTCGAGCAGATTCTAAAAGATGTAACCTAGTTTCTTTATTGTCAAGATTCAGCTTGGGTAATTCTTTGTATTTTCTAAAGCAAAGGTATTTGTCCGGCCAAGATTTGAATATAAACCAGTCGTGGTATTTACTGTTTTCGTTTTTCACGGCATCCATAAAAAACGGGTGTTTGTTTGAACAATGATTCGGAACAAAATCACAAATTATTTTTATATCCTGGTCGTGAGCTGATTCAATTAAATTTTCCAAATCTTTCTCGTCACCAAAATGACTATCGACACCAAAAAAGTCGGTTATATGATAGCCATGGTAGGCGACTCCTGTATTGAATGGTGAAATCCAAATCGCATTAACACCAAGTTGCTTTATGTAACTAAGTTTGTCAGTTATTCCTTTAATATTTCCGCCAACATAAACTGGTTTTTCCCAGTCATTGGTGTTTTTAAAACCAGCAAACCGATCAATGATAATCTGATAAAAAACTGCATTCTCTAACCAAGACATGTAATTATTGTACAGTTTAAATTGGTGCGAGTACAGGGACTCTAACCCTGGACCTCTTGCTTGGGAAGCAAGCGCTCTAACAACTGAGCTACACTCGCATATTGTTATTATATTACATTTTTGATTTAATCAGTTTTGCCCAAGATGCGGCTTTTTCCAGTTCACCCGGGAAAAGTGGGCCTTGCTTGCCTTTAACATAGAATGCTTGAGATTCAAAAACTCGCTTTCCACCAGCGTTATGTAACAATTCGGCCATTTTTTCTTTGGCATCGCCATGAATGAATAGTTTTACTCGCGTATCAAAAGTTGCGAATTTAATATCTTTTTTTAACTTACCCTCTAGATTCTCTAAAACTTTAAGTGTAGTTTCGGTTGGTCTCCAACCAATAATAGGACATCCAAAAATCAACAAATCGATATCCTTAAGGTCTGATTCTTTGAATTCTTTAGTTAAGATAACTTTGGTGTTGTCACCAATACTTTTTGCAATCTCTAACGCAATTTGTTTGGTATTGCCGAAATTCGAATCACAAACAACTAATGTTTTCATACTATAATTATACCATTACGATGGTTTAGCTAGTTGGAATATAAAAAAATTTCCGTAGTTCTGAACTATTTTGGCAATTTAGTTTGGTTTTGCTGTAAATCGATTTCTAGATTAAAGTTAAACAGAGTATTATTTTCGTCATCTTGACTGGTATGAAAACTAACCTGTGCCGGAAAATTAGCTCCTATTAATATTTTTCTAGCTCTCAGCATTGCTTTTTGCGTAACAAAAGCATCTTTTTCATCGGTTGATTCTGCTAGGGTGACTATTTTTGAGCCTCTGTCGATCTCTGCAAGCATATAGCTAATAATAACGTCACAGGATTCTTGAACTTGTTCTTCCATTAAGCCCTCGGAAAAACCTCTTTGATAGCCCATTTCCTCAGCTTGCTTTATAACTCTAGTTAGTTCACGCCCTCCCGTTTCACTTCTAAGGTCTGTGATTTGGAGCGCTTCCATATTTTCGTCTATTAATTGGCGGATTCTATCTGAGGTTGTTAAAAGATGTTCCCGAGTACCATCAGCCAAGGGTTGTTCTTTTTCGATTGAGTTTCCCATACCCGCTTCTAGACTATCTGCCATTTTTAATCCCAAGATTATTTATTAACTTTATCTAATAATAGCTAACTAAACACAAAACATGCAAGCATAAGCAGGCATATTACCACTATTAAATTGGCACTCTTGACATACGAGTGCTAGTTTTATAAAATTAATATGTAAAGTAATTTACATAGAAAAAGGAGGGAAAATATATGGTTAAATTAGTAAAATTCGATCCATTCGCAGAGTTAAATGCTTTGCAACGACAATTTTTTGGCGATGATTGGATTGCACCGGTAAAAGGAGTAAATATACCAACTACCGATGTTTACACCAAGGATAACAAACTTGTAGTTGAAGCTCATCTGCCAAATTTCGAGAAAGATGATGTCAATATCCAAGTTGATGGTGACGCACTTACTATCAGCGCCGAGCGACATGAAAAACAAGAAGATAAAAGTAAAAAGTATGTCGTTCGTGAAAGTTCCAGCAGCTTTTACAGGCGAATTTCATTGCCTGAACGAGCGAATACCGACAAAGTCGATGCACATTTGGAAGATGGCATCCTAAAAGTCAGCGTTCCGCTAACACCGCTGCCAGAACCAAAGAAAATTGCAATTTCTGCAAAGAAAAAGTAATCTTTTTGGAGTAATAAAAATAGACGGTCCAACTGGCCGTCTATTTAAAATATAATCACAATTAATTTTCGTGGTGGATACTAGGAAACTCGACGTCTACATCGCCTCTAATAACAAGATGTCGTTCAAATTCACCACTATCTCTTCGCTCTGACCAATAATCTTGGCCGTACATTCCCTTTAAAAGTTTTTCTCCGTTGTGAAGAAATTGGTCAAGATAAGCGTCACTTACCTCGTCCTCTTCCACTTTTTTGTCAGTTTTCTCAAAACTTAACGAGTGCAGAGCGGCGAATCCCATTGCGGGCTGTAATATAACCACTCTAAGTTCAGTTTCTTCGGAGTGTGTTACGATGTCTTTTGTTATTTCTGCAACGGCGACTTCGGCATCGGATTCGTCTTGTGGATTGCTCACAAGACCCATTCGCTCAAGATGATGCACAATATCTTTGCGAATCATCTTTGCCCCCATGTTTGGCCCAGCCATACGTCCAATTAAATCGTAATCATATACCTTTGGGCTTTCTAGTTCTGCTGGGTTAATTGCCATGTTTATTTTCCCTGCTTTATGCATTCGTTATAGCACCATAAGCTTTTACGGTCAAGTTTTTTTACAAAAATATGTTTATCTGGTGTAGTTTTCAGCATATGTTAAGCACATCTGATTTCTTACAGTTAATCATTTAACAATTTCTGTTGCTGGTATGCTACAAAGAGCAGCATAGTATTCGCTAATATTTGGTATCTTTTCATCTAGCCTTGCTACTAATAGCCTGGTTTTTTCTCGAATAATTGGGTCCTTGCTGTATGCTAACCTTGGGCCAAATATAAAATTTTGGTATATCATCCCCTTGTCTTCAACTGCGTTGTAAGATGCGTACTCATTAACGACGGCATCTTTATTTTCTTGATAACTTTTTTCATCAAAATATTTAAAACCTTTTGGATTTAGGTCTGTATATTGAGGGTCTTTTTGTTGCATACGACCCATTTCCTGTCCATCTATTAAATGTCCAATTTCATGAAAAAATATTTCTGGGCCATCATATGGTGAAAACGAGCTTATTGCAAAATCTACAAGATTCTTATCTTCCATTGCCATCGCAGCTGGTGATGTCGAATACGCTGAATATCCTCTTACGGGAGCGCTGTTTTCGCCAAACCCTTTTAAAAATCTTACTTCTTTTAATTTACTGGCACGTATAAATTCGACTGGCGTATATCCAAGTGACTGCATTAATATAGTGGCGGTTTGTTTAAAACGGTCCAGAATAACATACTCATTTATATATTTTGGATCTAATATGGCTCGATTATGTAAACCGTCCTCTTTGTCCGTTGAATCTAACTTATATATCGTTTTAAATTGAAAACCAAAATTAGCGGCATAGTCGTTTAAACTGTTAACTGCAGAGTTATAGCTTTTTGCCTCTTTTAATTTATCTATGTATTCATCCGGATTAATTAAAGTAAGATTACAATCTTGTGCAACCTGTTTTAAATATTCGTCAGAAGTTTTATCATTTTTTATTTCTAACATAGCGTTATTGTCATTCACCTCTATGTCGGCGGTTGGAGTGGCGTGATCGAGATTGTAATCTACAAGTTCAACTGTCAGTTTGTTGACTTTTGGATACTCGGGATTTTTTTTATGATTAATAGAGGCGGTGCCCGCGATCCCTATCGCGCCAATCAATGCAAGTGCTGCAATCTTTTTTAATTTATAATTATTGAAAATATTATTTTCTTGGTCGTATTTATTTACATCCGGAAGTAGACGGACATTTTCGAATCTCTCATTCATTTGTAATATTGTATAATGTTTTATTTATTTTGTCTAATGATTAACAGCCGTTAGTCTTGCTTTAAAAACGCCTAACGATTTTTTTTGTAAATAACAAAACGAGTCTAGCCTAATATACTTATGCTTGTTAATAGACTTTATGTCAATTATTATACATAGTGTATATTCATAAGGTGTTCAAGGGTGAAGGAGGAGTCACGAAATAGCTTCAGAATTGATAAATAGATTACTATTATCACGTAAAAAATATAATATTAACGAATTGAGAGGAAATATAACGATGAAGAAAAAATTATTAGTTTTAATATCATTAATAATGATCCTAGCTGGCTCATTTGCTTTTGCTGGTACACAGTTAGTAAGCGCAGAAACTGACGATACGCCGCCAGTTTCGGTAACCCCAACAGCAGTAATTTTTACTGACCCAACGTGTGGTAATTCAGGATATTTCACAGTTCCAACCATCGAGGGCGTGGTATATAAGACTGAAAAACCACACAGAGGAGTTGTCACTGGTGTAAATAATGTTGCCGCTGGTGTTACTGTTGTTGTCGAAGCTCATGCTCGGCAGGGCTATACAATAAATGAGGGTGTACAAAAAGAATGGAGGTGGACATTTAAAACTCAGGATTGTTTAATCGATCCAGCCGGAAGTGTTGTCTTTACCGCTCCGACATGCAGTCAATCTGGCTACTATACCCTTGCTGATATAACCGGGATTATTTACCATGTCGGTAACGCCGTTGTCGCACCTGGTAAATACACTGTCCAAACCGGCACGACCGTAACCATCACCGCAACAGCTGATAATGGCTATTTTTTGACCCCAGGTGTTCCAAGTGCGTGGACATATACATTCACAGCTTTGAACAACTGCGTAACGACCGTTGCCTCAACCACTAAACCAACTACCCTTCCCCTAACCAGTGGTGATCCAACAATCGCAAACGTTACAATGCTATCTGCGATTTCAGCAGTTATTGCAGTTATAGGTGTTGGTGCGCGAAGTCTTCTTGTTAAAAGATTTTAATAAACAAGAATATGAATGCGTGGAATAAGTGATAAAGCAACAAAGATACCGCTCTTTATAAGGGTGGTGTCTTTGTATGTTGCTTGTTTTTTAATAATATCGGTCGTATATAACGTTTCAGCGTTTGGAAACAAAGTAAACGCTACGCCGAAAAAAGTCGGGATTGTTATGTCAATCCAAAAACCAGCTATCGTAAAAAGGGTTATATACGGCGAGCCGGTTTCTTTGCAGATAGAACGCTTGGGCATAAATTTGCCAATAAAAAATGGTGTATATGATTCAACCACAGGCAAATGGACATTATCCGATGACGCGGTGTATTTTGCTCAGATTACTGCCCTACCAAACAATCAAAGGGGAAATACATTTTTATATGGCCACAATGATAGAAATGTTTTCGGTTCTCTATCCGGTCTAATAGGTGGTGATTTAGCGATTATCAGAACAGCGAACAATCACATATTCACATACGTTTACAGTAGCGACGAAACAATTCCACCCGATTTGACATCAGTTTTATATGCAAACCCCGACACTCCGCAATTGACAATGATGACCTGTGAAGGCGTGTTCAGCCAAGCACGAAGATTAATGTATTTCAACCTACTGGATGCAAAATAATGGACTTCATTATTCCGACATCAAAACTCTCCATATTAATCGCCTGCATACTGGCCGTCTTTATTACGTTTCATATTGTGGTTGATATCAAAGAAATTATTCATTCCAAAAAATTACATCGTAATTTAATGGTTATTGCAACAAAACACAGTGCCAAAACGATTAGTGTTGTTATCCAACTATCTAAATCGCCAGATACGATTATTCCACTAATAAATCATCTGTACGGTCATAAATATCCCGGATTAGAAGTTATCATTATTAACAATTCAACAAGTAAAAACTCTAATAAGCTCCTAATTAAATATCGTCGCGATAATAAGATAAAGCAACTGAAAATTATTAATTACAAAAAGGACTGGAAGATACGGGATTATCTACGTCGCTATGGTACTGGAAAACTTGCAATGATTTTAACCGACGAAATGCGTTTATCAAAAGATTTCTTTACAAATGCATCTATAGAGTCAATTTCCAATAACAAAGCCATTGCCGTACTGCCAAGACAACACACATCTTTAAACCGGACTATAGTCAGTGCATTGATGGCAAACGTAAATAACTTTCGGCAGCTTTTTCAATTATCAAAAATGCGAACCTCCGTAATGCCGTTGCGCCCGGGTTTAATATACAACCGAAAATTAATCCTTTCTAATCGTAAAACAACGGTAATTTTACTACCCATCAGTCAACAACTATATGTTTCAAATATTTCAAATGTCAGTTCGATAAAGAATTACCTGCAACAATCGGTTTTAGATACATCTCGAACTTTAAAATCAAGATATGGTAGTTTAATGTCGTTTTTTTTAGCGTTTATTATAATACTATGCTTTGCGTTGCTGAATTCAAGCGAAATATTATTTCTTGCGGTGTTTATAATCGCCCTTTATACACTAACAATCTTGCTGATGCAATTTTATTTTAAAGGATACTCATTAACCGAACGAACTTGCCTGGTATTAATTTCACCATTTAACATATTAGCCAAGATAGTAATATTTTTCTGTGTTTTCGTGAGACTTATCATCCTATCAACTATAAAATTTCGACTATTTTTGAAACTTCGCTTGTTGCCAAATTAAAATATCAACCATTATGGTTGATATTTGTTTTGGTGCAGCATGTGCAAAAAAGTTTACACGAAATCAGTGGCGAAGTCAGTCGTTGGGGGAAGATTTTAGAAGTCCCCTATCGAGAATACTTATTGTTTAAGTGAGTTTAGGGACTTCCACTAGGCTTGATTATCTGAAGTGTTCTGGAATGGTGTAATATAAATACATGCATCCCAATCAAGAAACACAAACCCAACTAGAATCTAGCACAGAAAACAACGACTTAAAAGCTTCAATGCCCCCAAATGCGAATGGGGTTGTTCCGCCAATTTCTGAAGTTCCCCCTTTGAATCAAAATCAGCCCATCATACCCGAAAAAAAGAAACATTGGTATAAAATACCCACTTGGCTAATGATAATAGTTGCTATTGCTCTACTCTACGGTGGTTATTTTGCGTATAACGCTATAGTCTTATACGTCCACCAAAATGAAAATGAAAAAATAGTCAAACAAAAAGAAGCGTCCGATTTGGATTTACGCAACTTTACCATTAGTAGTGTGAGCTATTCCGAATATAATATGCTTAATGTCGATCCACGCCAGACTTATACTTTCAATTTAACAAATGATAAAGGTTATTGTGGTCTAACTGAGTTTGGATACGAAAGAAATAAGGTGAACAACGACAAGTGGGAAAAGTGGCATTATGTTGAAACAGACTACTATACCAACGATTACATAGATATTTATAACTTCAAATCTAACAAACTAAAAGTTTCTGATGAAAGTAGAAATAGTTTGATTAAAATAATTAACCAAAAATTTTGCCCACCCGATAAATTGCTGACGGGTATAGAAAAAATAGATAAGCTGGTATTAAATGGCAATAATGGTATTCATGAAAAAGTATACGCAGATGTAGCGAAAGATTTACAGACTAATACAACTCGTTCAAAAAGCAACTATTATTTTATTGATTATGGAAATTATAACAATGCAGATTGGGCAATTGATCTGTACTACCTCCAAGATAACAACTGGGTTTATATTTCTACTGAAAAAAATTAATATTAACTTAAATACAAAATGAGGCTTTCAGCCTCATTTTAAACATAAGCGTATTGGTGCACCAAAGTGGACAAGTCTCGAACCCCGAACGAACGTTCAGCTGCGAGGACCTTCTTCACTTAAGACACATGCTTCATCATCCGCCCGAGAATCTAGAGAGACTGTTCGAGACTCTTGACCTCGATTGATTCGCTTTTCGCCCTTTTGGGCTCATCAGCATGAATGCACATTCATGGAAGCGAAATGACAAGCAGACGCTCAGAGAAACAGAGAGACGGACAAACCCGCCAGTCATCTGACCGGCTGCTTGCCAAATCACCCAGGAATCTTACCCGCGCGAATGCGCAATGTAGGTTGTCACACAGCAAGCATTTCTGCCAGTTCATCCACTAGGAGTTCGTGGCTCGTCGCGCCCGACACATGCCCATCCCTGAAGACATAGAGCTGAATGGGCCCATAACCTTCATCATAATGGCGTACCCATACACACTCTACTTCGTGAATACTATTCTTGCGCCTGTGCTTCCTATCGCCCGGGTATTGACATACATGGTCTACACCGTCAGGCGCCCAGACGGTTTGGCTTACCCAGGAGCCCCTGTAGTTCTGTAGAAACTCGAGGATGAGTGGGGCTTCTTCTTTAGTTGGTTCCCTGAGAAGCGGACCAAGAGACTCCTCGTATCTCTTTCGAGCCCATTCTGCCTTCTCCCTATTTTTCGCATTGACACGATCAGTAAGCTCGCTCATTGTTTCACACCTCTTTTCGGGCTAGTAGGTTGTTTCACTAATATCGAAGGTTGGTTGTGTTCTCTCTGTTATAGATCACATGACAAGGCATCCGCACTGGTTTTCCAGTGAAGGTGCCTCATCATGTGAATTGATGTCTGCTTGTCAAGGTACCTCGGAGCTACTCCAGCTCAACAAGATGGTGTTACTCTACTATATTATTAGTATTTTGTCAATCTGTTACTGCGTCATGGCATCAAAAAAGCCCAGCATCCATTCGTGGATGAGGACCGGTACTAGTACTAACGTACTATACTGCTTATGCTTGGTGCACGATAGTTGACGCATTACAAACAGCTTCAATAGAACAATGTGGCAATATGAAATTTAAATATTTAATAAAGATATTTGATTTATCAAATAACTTAATATAACCCAGAATACCTACCAAGCTTTTTTAATAAATATCCAATTATCATTTTCAAAATAATATAAGTCGTATTCGATAAAATAATAATTTTCATATTTTCTATTTTTATTCACACTCATGTCATCTTTTACTGCTTGGACTTCAATTTGCTCGGGTTCTTTATTCTTACTAATTTGCATTATCACAACACCATCAGGGTTACTAGCTGGATAGCCACTATTTGCATGGTTATTGACAGCATTTACCAAGTTATTCTTAGCCTTGTCAGAAAAATTATCATAATTAATACTCTTGTCATATACATCTAAAACTGTGAATTCGTCATTCGAATTATACACATCATATTTTTGTGTTATGCCTCTGTCGTTATAGACCCAACCTGCAAACGAATTACCTGATTTTTTTGCAATATGAGCGGAGCAATATGCATCATAGGCAACATCGGGTCCATTCTCAGCAGGCGAATAGCTTGTTCCAACGATTTTAAAATCTGGGAATCTGTCTTTGGTAAGATCTTCAACCTTTTTGCAGAGCACGATACTGTTAGTCATGTTGGTGTATAAATATGGAACAAAAAAAGCACCGATAATGGCAAAGATAACCAAGATGACAATAATTGGTTTTTTAAATCGAAACTTTTTCTTTGTCTTAGTGGTAACTGGAAGCGTGGTATCAATGTCGACTGTTTGGTTCAGTTGATTTGAATCGTCTGGTGATTTATTGTTTTTTGTTTCAATTTTTTCTGAATTTTTTGTTGGGATAGGTTCATTATTCATGGGGCTAAGTATAACAAAAATAGAGGCAAATTACCTCTATTTATAACCATAAGCGTATTGGTGCACCGAAGCGGACAAGTCTCGAACCCCGAACGACCATTTGACTACGGGGATATTCTACGTTTGATGCATCTTCTAAAACATCCCCCAGATAATTTGCTGAGGCTGTTCGATGCGATCCATGAGACCTGATTAGTTTATTATTTGACTGATAATTGGTCGGCTTCTTCATTCGTTGCTGTATATCCCGTAATAGCCTCACCACCAAGTGCTTCATTTCTTGCTAATACATGTGAGCTAACTGGCGGCTTTTCGGGTAATCCATGCGAACTAACAGGAGGTTTTTCTGGTAATCCAGCCATTACAGTGTCTGGGTCATTGATAGCAAGATCATGATCGTACATTCTCCCTTTCCATTCACCTTGCCCCTCGGCTTGTGATTTACTTTTAGATATTTCACCCTCAAGATAGTATTTCTTATCCGACCACGCTTTATATTCTGCTCGTGATTTTGGGCTTCCTTGCATCGGATGCATGAGCGCACCTAATACACTGTCTTTAGGCTTGTTAGCTATATGTTCACGCAATTCTTCTTCAAGTGTGATTGCCTTATCTCGATTTGGTTTTTCGGCATACGCCATTTCTTGTGCTTTAACTGGGTCCTCGACTAATTCTGTTGAAGGGTCGTCTTTTAAGATTTCTGACATGTTTGTTTCCTTATATTATATTTATATTTCGTACTATAGCACTTATCCCTAATTCTTGACAACAAAAAAGCCCTGCATCCATTCGTGGGTGAGGACTTCGACTAGCACTTACGTACTATGATGCTTATGGTTGGTGCGGGTAAGGAGACTCTAAACACCTGGCCCGCCATGCGGGTCCAGATGTGCCTGACGATTGATTGTTTTTGAAGAGTTCAGGAGTTAGAGAAAATCCAAAATCCAACCACGAAAAAATCCCACCAAAATGGTGAGATTTCTGCGTGGTGCGGGTAAGGAGACTCTAACTCCTGACCTCTTCCTTGGCAAGGAAGCGCTCTAACGACTGAGCTACACCCGCATATGTGTGTAATTAACCCTTAAAATTATAGAGAAAGGGGTGTTAAATTGCAAGGAATCATATGTTCAAAATCATTGAAAAATGACAAACAGACATTTTCGAAAACCGCGTACTACCGCGGGTTCCCGGAACGTGTCCGGGAACCCGCACCTGAGAACGCCTCAGCTCATCTGCCAGCCCAACTTGGCTTGCTTGGCGTTTGATGGTTCGTGCAGGTAGTTCAGCGGAAAGACCAGCCGGTGAGGATTGTCGAGATAGCCACAAAAGTGACTTTCCAGCAACCATTCGTGCAGGTCCTCGCCGTATTTCCAGCACTTGATCATGATGATAGCTGCGGTAGCGATGAAGATTCCGGTGTTGACAGATTCGGGACCAGCCTCGAAAGCAGCAGTTTCTGCCACATCAACGACGGACTTGGACGGGTCAAGAAGCATCTCGAGCTCCATCAACCCTCCCCAACGCGTGTCGTACCTGAAGATGCTCATGAATCTGTCAGGGTACACGACATCGTCAGGTCTGGTAAGTTCTGTTGCCAGACATGCCTGAAACAGACGCTCGTTGCTGGGGTTGAACTCCATTGTTGGGAAGCCATCGAGTCTTTCGAGGCAATCCCAGACAACTAGGTCTCTGCCTATATCGTTCATCTGATTACTCACCTCCTGGTGGGTTTATCGTAGTGCCTGTTTGTCAAAGAATCCCGGAGTTATGTTTACTCACGGGCTTAATATTATTCTAGGATATTTATTGTGTTTTGTCAATTACTTTTCGTCCTTTTGGACTCGTCGGTTTGAAAACTCATTCAAAGAAGTAATTTGACAACTCGCTCATCCCCGTCAGGGGTAGAGCTTGTGAGAGCCCCTACCCCATGACACCCCATGATCACCAGCTCTGGCGATAGAACCGGTATATCCGGACGGGCCAGCCGTGACGATCTTCGTCGCGGAGTATATCTTTGACATCAAGCTTGAACAGGTGCGGCGGACGCATGTTGGGATCGTAGAAAATCCCGATGCTCTTGCTGGTGTACACCCTCACCCGGATGACTCCAGTGTTGCCATCGCCGATAAGCGTGGCCACCAAAGACCTCAGGAGTGACGAATCCAGACGGCTGAACGGCGCCCATGTGTAGAAACGACGGGGCTGCTCGGACTCGAAGTCGTACGGCAGAGACCGCCTCAAACAAATGGGTTCGCTAGATAGCAGCCGCATGTACCCCGTATTAGGGTTGTCGACCGTGACTTTGATGGTAATCGGTTTGGGTTCGATAAAAATACACATACTACACCCCTTTGGAGGTTATTGGGAGAACGAGTTGTCAGGTGCGTCCAGGCGGGTGAAATCACCTCACACAAGACTTATCAATATTCTAGCATAAGTGTAATGTTTTGTCAATAGTTTGTATCTGTTGGTATGGCTTTTCGTCCTTTTGGACTCGTCAGTTTGAATACACATTCAAATAAGCGATATGACAACCAGACGCTAAAAAACAGGGCTGCTAGGTAGCCGGTCCAAATTTCGACCGGCTACCTGCCAAGTCACTGTCGTACAGTATCAGTCCGGTACAAGCAAGGTTTTTTGTCACTGGATAGCGACTATGCCCCCAGCAAACCGTTCGGATAGGCATGAAACTCGTTCAGTCCGTCTTTGACGCGCTGAGTCAGCACGCCAGCGCTCTCGCCCTTTTTAACGGGCAGTTTGAGCTGGCGCCCCCCTTTGAAAAACGGAAAAGTGAACATCACCTCACCGAACTTGTCGACCAACTCCATCACAGTCTTGACCTCTTCCTTGATGACAAGGTCGTCTTTGATAACCAGACGACCCTTTTCCAGCCCGATTGCCTCGGGTTTACCGAGTTTGACCTGATACTCGATCACTATCACTCCTTTGGGTTGTTTCTTTTGCCCATAAAAAGTTAGCATCTGATTGTCAATGTTCTCGGAGCAAAAAAAATGCTCGACGAGCTGTTGTTATTTTACTATAATTGTTTGGTTTGGTCAATTTAAAAAGGGCCTTGGCAGCGTGTTGCTACCAAGGCCCGTAGGGCAGGACTTGAAGGGTAAAACGGGGCCAAACTTTGTTGGTTGCCTTGTTAGGCGACGATCAGATGTGAGGGCAATATGGGGATACCGGAATCGGCAGATTACTTCGCCAATGAGCCGGTCCACCATCAGGCCTTGCGAACAAGATCGCTCCAGCCAGGATGTTAGTCCACCCGATTGCCAACTTTTTGATGCTGTACGGCCAGTGTAATTGGTAGTTGATTTGCATCAGACCGATGCACGGCCAGCCGGGTGGATTTTGTACTCCTCTGGACTCGCGATAGATGATTTTAATCACCCAATCCTCGTTCCAGACACGCACCCACATCTTGTTACCGGCCACCTTGTGCTGGATCTGCTGGTAAGTGTACCTGCGCACCCATAAGCGCCAACGTTCGGCGCCCCTGTACTTCTTTTGGTACTTGACGCACTGATCCTTAGTGGGCATAGCCCCCTTCAGGATGTAGCCGTGATAGACCACACGGCTTGCATGAGCATTGGCGGTCGCCATACTGAAAAGCACCGCTGTTGTCAGCAGTAGCACAACGACCATAACAAGTATTCTAGAGCTTCGGAACAAAACGTCCCCTTTGGTTGCGTTTGAGAACCCCGACGCATTTGCGTCAAAGTCTCATTCTTGGCCTCCGGATTGTAAAGCTACGAACCCTTCTGTCCTACTATATATTTTAACATAATTGGAAATTAAGTGCAAAACCCCCAGTTCGACCCCGAAGGGGTTATCAAAATAAAAACTCCATCCGGATGGATGGGGTTGTTATTTTGGTGGCTCCTCCCAGGATCGAACTGGGGACACAAGGCTCTTCAAGCCTCTGCT